>Ga0335085_10000369_pt1 | contig 130490 bp, 129 predicted proteins | sample Lox_Sample_45_FD_206712 | JGI IMG/M metagenome (GOLD analysis project Ga0335085, IMG submission 206712) | Soil microbial communities from Loxahatchee National Wildlife Refuge, Florida, United States - Lox_Sample_4.5 | ecosystem: Environmental > Terrestrial > Soil > Wetlands | place: USA...
TTCGGGTTCTCACCCCTTCCTCAAACCGAAGCGGAGAGCCTTGCTGAACGACGGCCTTTACGGCCTTGAATGACGTCGGTCTTCCGCTTCGTGTCTCTCTTTACCAGAAGCGTCATACAAGGATGACATTGTCGGACTTGGGCGGTTAAGCAGACCCTTTCCAGCGTTTTCGAGGCACGCTAGTGTTATCGATTCCTCGGTGGCGGCGTAGCTCAGTTGGTTAGAGCGGAGGTCTCATAATCCTCAGGTCGTTGGTTCGACTCCAACCGCCGTCACCAAATTCGTCTCTAATTTTGAGATTCGCGCCGACCCCATCCGGCGCGCATCGCGCCGCCTTCTCCCTTCGGGAGAAGTACCTGGAAGCGTTGGCGGAAAATGTTCACTGGCCCGTCAAGCTCGAGAATGGGCTGGCCGGCTTAAGTTCGAAACCGCGCCGGAAAGTGCGGAATAGCTCCGCACCGGCTGAAGGCGGCAGCAGTTCGTCCCTGGTTGACTTTCGCGACTAACCCGAAGCATCCTTTTCACTTGAATCGTCTACAAGGGTAGCTCCGATTTTTGCGATGTCGATGCAACCCGTCCTCAACATACGCCCGCATCGAACCTGAATTGACGGTCCGCGAGTTCGCGCGGACTGCGAGGAGATGTACGGAAGTGCCTGCACGAGATGACCTACTTCAAGAGGAAGAGCTGATCCTTTCGATTCAGCCGGCACTTCACGTGCCTCAAAACTGGAACTACGAGGTGAGCCATCCGCTCTACAAGGCGTACATGCATCCGCCGCATGACGTCGGCGGCCAGTTCGATTCGCCCGCCCTGTACGAAGAGAAGGAAGAGGAGCAATGGGAACTTGATACGTACGTCACCTGCGAGGTTCTCGGCTGGAGGGGTGTGTGGAATTCCGAGGAAAGACGGCGCCGGGCAGATAACGATTTAGGCTACGCGGTCTATCTCGGAATCCCCTACTACGGCCGCTGGATTTTGGCCGCAGCCCGGATGCTGGTGGATAAAAACCACATTTCACTCACGGAGTTGATCGAGAAGATCGCGGAGGTGAAAGCTCGCCATGGCAAAAAATAAGCCTCCGAAAAAGCCGGACACCGCCGGGCGTTTCAAGGTGGGCGACCGGGTTCGGGTCAAGGACCTGCCGAACCTGTTCTACTCGCGCACGCAGATATACGTGCGCGGCGTGGTGGGCACGATCGCGGCTTGTACTTACAAGGACGTCACGCCGGAAGACGAGGCATTCAACCGCGACGGCAAGCTCGAGCAGTACTACATCGTGCGATTTCGCCAAAAAGATCTCTGGCCCGAGTATCAGTTCGAAAACGACACGCTGCAGACCGAGTCACCGGAGCGATGGCTCGAACCCGCGGACTGAAGAAAGGAAGCAAAGCACATGGCTCATGAGCATAAGCCGGGCGAACGCCACGCGGCGCCGCAGGTGGAAGAAATCACGGACTTCGAGGTGCTCGAGATTGCAGTGCGCGAACTTGCAATCGAGCACGGACTATTTACCGCGGAGGACCATCGCAGGTTCACCGAATGGACCGAATCAGTCGGGCCGGCCGCCGGCTCCCGGCTGGTAGCGAAGGCCTGGACCGATCCGGCTTTCAAAGCACGCGTGATGGAAGATGCCGTCAAGGCCTGCAAGGAGATCGGCATCGATTGGGCGGAACCCACGGGATTCGGCACGCCGAGCGACTACATGAATCTGCGCGTGCTGGAAGACACGCCGACGCTGCATCACGTGATCGTCTGCACGCTGTGCTCGTGCTATCCGCGCCCGCTGCTCGGGATGTCGCCCGAGTGGTACCGCACTACGAACTACCGGCGCAGGCTGGTGCGCTGGCCGCGCCAGGTCCTCGCGGAGTTTGGTTTGATAATTCCTCCGGAAGTGGAGGTCCGCGTCGAGGACTCCAACCAGAAATGCCGCTTCATGGTCATGCCGATGCGGCCTGAAGGCACCGAGGGTTGGAGCGAGAAGCAGCTCGCGGAGATCGTCACGCGCGATTGCATGATCGGCGTCGCGCTGCCGCGCCCGGGCAGGACAGCCGACGTTCATCCGATGCATAAGGCAAAGCGGCCGGTGCAGCATTCCGGAGAGAGCAAATGAGCGAAAAAAAAGATGCGGGCCGGATCGCGCTAATCGAGGCGCTGCGCAACCTGGAGAAGACCTGGGAAGCGCTCGCGCCCCGTTACGGCGTTACCAATCCGAATCCGCCGTGGAAAAGCAGCCTGATCGCGATGTGCGATTGCCTCGATGCCAGCGGAGCGCTCCCGGTGCTGGAGAGGCGCAATGCCGAGGATGAGCTTGCGGATTCGGTGTACCGAGACGTCCCTGCGCCGGAGCGGCAATTGCTCGCGCTGGTTCACACGATGCTCAGCCGGGGGCTGGTCACCGAAGGCGACCTCGCGGACCGCATGCGTGCGGTTAGATCGCGGCTGGAATCGGCCTAAGCCTACAAGCCTACATCGACCGGGCGGATCTGCTGGCCTAGTGCGGAGTACCAGAGATCGTCCGGAGTGACGTCGGTGCTTTCTACTGTGGACGGCATGAAATTGCCCGCGGGTTGCCCCAGCGCGGCGCGACGCAAAACGGCGATGATCGCATCGCTGGCCATTTGCTGGATCGTTTCGCAGTCAGCCACAGGACTGAGTGCCACGACGCCGCGCTTGGTAACGGCTGACTGGTCAACGGTCAACGCGTCGCCAATGTCGACCAACCCTCCCAGCGTCCAGGACGTGACGGACCTCATCAGCTACCTGCAAACCCCCGTCATTGCCGGCGTGCCGACCGACACAGTCTGCTCGTTCCGCTTCGCGAACTTGCGGAATACGGGAACGCTTTCGCTGGTCGCAACGGTTAACGAGGGAGCGGGCTTTTGTAACAGCATCTTCATCGTTGACAAGACCGCAGGAGGTTTCAGCATAAACCAGGTCACGGGCGCGAAAGGCTGCGGTCAGGATCTCAGCACGGTCGTTCAGGACCTGAGCGCTAATGGCACGTACGAGCTTGTCGTGGACACTAACTTTACCTTTGACCAAGGCCTCGATCATTGCGCAGCATCGTGGCCAGTGATCTACGGGTGGACGGGTAGCCAATATGCCGATGTCAGTAGTCAGTATATGAGCTACTACACGCAACAGATCGCGTCGCTTCAACAGCAAACCCCACCAGCCGAAGTCGCACCCTGCGTATCCGCAGAGATAGCTAAGCTCGAGCGATTCACAGGACAGGACAAGACGGCAGGGTTGGGTGACGCAATCAAGTGGGCGGAGAGCGATAATCCGCATGTCCGGGGCTTCGCGGCCCCGATTCTGGCGGATATTGGCACGTCTGAGGCGTTATCGGATCTCCAGACACTGAGCCACGACACGCACCGTGGCGTGGCGACGGATGCAAATAGCAGCCTCAGGTGGCGCAGCGGCTCTGGACCTCGCTACGTGGTTTATCCGGTGGCGGTGAGCACACCGCAGCCCGCGAGCGTAGGCACATCGTCGGGTGGAAGCTCAAGCGGCCAGAGTGCGGGTAAGCACTAAGGCTGGGCGATAGCGCCTCTTGGTACGACTCTGGGAGTTTTCGGCCTCAACCGAAAGCCACAGTTTAGTCTGTCTTCTACAGCCCGACGTCCTTGGGACGGATTTGCTGGCCGAGTGCGGAGTACCAGATGTCGTCCGGAGTGACATCGGTGCTTTGCACCGTGGATGGCATGAAGTTGCCAGCCGGTTCTCCCAGCGCGATGCGATATACCGCCTGAACATAGGCGCTACAGAACAACAGCTTTGGTCCGGACGGAACAGTGATGCCGGTCGTGAGCCGGATCAGTTCACGGAACAGTCCGGGGATATCGTAGTGATAGCCCTGACCCAGAAAGCTCCGTCCGACGGTCACGATGCTCGCGCGTTGAGCATCTGAAAGGCCTTGCACAATCTTGAGCCCGAGCGGATGCACGCGGGGATCGTCGTAGTCGGTGACATTGGACTCGTAGATTCCCCCGCTGCCGGTCGGCTGAGTCATGATTTCGATGGTTTCCTTGACGGATGCGTTCCAGATGATCGCGCCGGTTTTCGGGTCGCGAATCGTGGCTTCGAGAACCGTGCTCCCCGCGGCCGCGTAATTCGCCACAATGAAGCAGTGCGCCCATTTTCCGGGAGTGCCGCGATGATAAGGGCCCAGCGCTTCGAACTGCTGGATCAATTCGTCCATCGGGCGTTCGAGCGAAATTTCCACGACCGCGCCGGGAAGCATGTTGGCGCCAAGTTTTGCTGCCGCGGCGTTAAGAAAGTCCGTGAGACTGGGCATGCCGGCCTCCTGCTGACTGCTCTCTACACGGAACAATCAGCCAGGTCGAACTTGAGCTTCCGTGGGTGCTCCAAAAGCTCACTTCGATGCCAATAAGCTGATCAGAGCGGAAGCCCTGGTTCAGCCGGTAGTGAATTGACTTTGGCACAATCCGCGACGCATCCTGCCCACTGCGAGTGAGCCTCGAATGCCCGGCCGGCGGCAGCACATCCCCGGCCGCAGGAGGAGCGAGTCTATGGCCCCAGAGACCATTTCCGCGCTGGCGATGTTCGGCATCTATGCGATCTACGTGCTGCTGCCGATCATCCCGACGGTGGTGATCTACCGGATGTTTCCGGACACCACGGTATCGATTGGAGGGGTGATCCAGGGGCTGCGCATCGATGCGACGGGAGCGTTTGCCGCCTACATCGCGACCGTGCTGCTGGGGACATGGATCGCGAAGAGCGCGGTGGGACTGGTGCAGGGATACGAGCGGTCGATGTGGACCGTGACGGCGGACGTGGAGTTGCGCGATCCGTCAGGTCGTCCACTAAATGACGCGCAGGACCTGGAGCAACTGACCGTCGACCTGGTTCCGCCGATCTTTCAAACCTCCGACAAGAGCGACACCCAGGACCCGGCGCATCCGATTTATCTCAAGCACGTCGAAGTGAGAGTTCCGGTGATGGGTGACAACTGGCCGCGGCTCAAGTACACGGTGCCCTCCTATGCCGCGTTCACGCCCGACGTGCAGGTGGGCAAGCGGGACGAGACCCATCACGTGATCAAACTGGACACGGTCAATCTAGTCAAAGAGGACAAGACGTATCCGGCGAACGCCAATCCACTTGCCGAGCAACCAACCGCCCGTGCCTACCCGGGCACACCACAGGTTCCGCAATGATCGACGCAAGAATGACCGGGATGACATTCGTCAAAGGGCGGCGGCTGATGATCGCGGCGCTGATCATGGTCGCGGCGCAGATCTGGCCGGCAGTCTGCGGAGCGACCAATCTTCGCGGACAGGTTCTGGTCACGCTGCCGACGGGGCAGAACGTTCCCCGCGCGCAGGCCCTGGTGGAGCTTTTTCCGCCGGGGTATCGCGGTCCGGCACCCTTCTCGACGACGACCGGGCCGGACGGTCTGTACTATTTTCAGAACGTGGGGCCGGGGCAGTACCAGATTTGGATAAATCGCAGCTCGGGTCCGTACATGATCGAAGTGGGCGCGGTCCCCTACCAGGATATCGCGCCCGTGCTCTCGCGCTGACGAGAGCAGCGCGCGGCGGAATTTGCGCCAGCAGTTCCATTTCGCTATCTAACAGTCACACCGGTGCGCGGAAAGGGAGGGCTTGTCCTTGAGCCGGAAAACTGTATTCAGCTCATTTGCCCTGATGCTGGTCGCGTTGCTGTTGCTTCACGGTTGTTCGCCCGCGACGCAATCCAGCGGAAGTGCGGCGTCGAATACGACGCCATCGGCGCCGGCCGCATCAGCCACCATCGCGGCACCGCTGAACCTCTGTCGTCCGGCAGATCTGCCTCCGGCAGACTTGCGCGCAAAACCCGGATACACGCAGATGCGAGTTATCGTCACCGATGCGCAGGGAAATCCCGTCAGCGGTCTCAAGCAATCAGATTTGTCCATGCGCACTGGAGAGAAGACGTATCCAATCACTTTCTTTCGCGCGGAGAACCCATCTGAAACACCGGTATCGATAGTCGTGGTCGCTGATGTGTCGGCCACCATGTACGACAAGATGATTGTCAAGCACGGCGATCTGACCAGGGCGCGCGCCGCGATCATTGAAGCAGGCCAAGGTCTGAACGACTGCGATGAGATGGCAATGGTAGTGGTCGGGGGCACCAATCTGAAGCCGGACGGATTGACACTCGGCCCGATCACCTATGCCCAACCCTTCACCACGGAGAAGGAACTTCCCTTGAGCGCGGCCTTCTTCATGGCTCCTTCCGGCAAACCATTGCTGGCCGACGGCATCAGGATGGGGCTCAACGCGGTCGCGGACGGGCACTACACGAACCGGGCGCTTGTGGTAATGACCGACGGCCTCGACAGCAAGGCGGTAGCGGACAGCGTCAAGGTCCTCGAGAGTGTTCCCAAGGGCAGTTTCTCGTTTTGGGTCATCGGCATAGGCGATCCGGACACCGCTAACGCCAACTCTCGCCTCGACGCTGCAGCGATCAAAACACTCGCGGTGGCGGGAGGAGGGGAAGCGATCTTCGTCAAGCCCGTCGACAGCGACAATGGAGCATCGCTGTCCCAGGCGATCAAAACGATCGGAACAGGTGTTGCCCGCGGGTACACGGTCGGCGCCGTGGTGCCTGCCGGTGCAGAGACACCCGCTGTGGTCGTGAAGAACCGGCCGAGCGCAATTGTCAGTGCTGCCCGAGTATCGAATGAATTGTTAACCGCCGTGGCAGCCCTTCCGCCACCGGTCTCGGCCGCGCAGTGCATCAATGCTCCGCAGGTGCCTTCGGCAATCAGCTCGCAACCCGGGTTCAGCTTGCTGGCAGTATCTGTAACCGATCGTAACAACATGCCGGTTACCGGGCTTAAGCAATCGGACTTTACGGCGTCTTGTGGCGGCAGCCCCTGCCCCATCGTTTATTTCGAGCCCGCACCCAGCACGACCCCGCTATCGCTGGCATTGGTCGTCGACACCTCGGGAAGCATGCGGCTCAAGCTGCAGAGCGTGGAGCGCGAATTCGCGAGACTCATCGAGAGCCTGGGACCTTGCGACGAGGTAGCGCTGTTTGCATTCAGCAATAGAACCTATTTGCTCCAACCCTCTACAATCGACCACAGACGCGCGGCGGGGCGGCTGGCGCTCCTTCAAGCAGGCGGCCCGACGGCGCTCTATGACGCCATAGAGCACGGTCTGCAATTGCTCGCAAAGGTCAAGGAAGGAAGAAAGGCGCTCGTCGTAGTAACGGACGGAGTTGACAACAAGAGCGGCACGCCCAAGGACAAACTGCTTGCTGATTTGAGGAAGGCAGGAGTGCCGGTCTACGTTATCGGAATTGGCCCCGCGCCAAGCGGAGCTTCAACAGCGTACCTGGGTCCACTCGCAAGTGACCCCGAGGTCCTGGATCCCGGGACACTGAGCGAGATAGCCAGGGCGGGCGGTGGCCGGGATTTTGTCGTACCCTCGATGGTTGAAGACCAGGGCGAGGCATTCAGCGCGACTATCAGCAGCATCATGACCGATCTGACCCGGAGCTACACGATTGGCGTAGACACCTCGCCCTCCGCGCCGATAGCGGTCGTTTCGCTGTTGAATCGATCGGACTCCGCGGATATCAGCGTCCTTGGTAATCGTGCAGGTAACTAGAGAGACGGTCATCCGGAATGCCGGGCAGGTTCGAAGATCAGGTCGCGGGAGCGGATCCAGAGATAGAGAGTCACCAGGACCAGCGACGGACCGATGCGCGCGGCCATCTGGATGTGGGTCCATTCGGTGCGCGTATCCATGTAGGCCATCCGTAGATTACGTTGCCGCCGAGCACGGCGATCCAGATCAGAGTGGAGCGATTAGAAGAGCCTGATCACCCGGTCAGCCGCTGCAGCTCTTCGAGCATTCCATTTTGCCGGTAGGCGGAGTTTAAAAGCGGGCGGAACCAGCATGCTGGAAGGTGCTACCGGCCACATCCATGGGTCCGTTCGCACTTCCCGAGAGTGCGTACTTCGCGTCTGAGGCGACCGTGTGGTCTGGATCGTTTGCCAGTTTCTCCAGGTACGTTCTCGCGCGCTGGGTCCCGATTTCACCTAGCAACTGGGTCGCGAAGTCACGATCGGCAGCGTCGCTACTGGTCGCCAACCGGACCGCCTGGTCGATTCCGGCCTCGGCTGAAATGCCGAGGAACCTCTGAATCGCGGCCGCTTCCGCCTCCAGGCATTCTTTGTTGTTCAAGCTGTAGCCGTTCGAGTCGGGAGCAGATTGAAGCGTGGGGAGGGTCTTCTGAATCGAGTCGAGCTTTTGCCGATAGAAGTTCTGGTATCGGTCACTAACGTTTGCGTAGTTGCTGCCTGCCCACGCAAAAACGGCTATCCAGTTTGCAGTGCATCGGTCTGTGAGCGTTGAAAGGCCCGAGTTAACCAGAATTTGAAGACGGCCATCATTGCCGAGGTCCCTTATGTTCGACGCCATGTCGGCTCCGGCTCCGATGGTCCCTCCCGACTCATAGAGTTCGAAGCCCGAGGGCGTGTTGTCGATGACTTCGATATCTCTGCACGAGGGACGATCGATCACACCGATGCCTACCGCCAAAGAGAGAACGCCCGCGTGATGAAGATCGGCAAATCGAAAGGAACAGATGTAGGTTCCCCCCTCTACCCCGAGAATTGAGTCGCCAGTGACCGCATTCTCGACCGCAGCTACGAATCTTTCCACATCTTTCTTCGAGGGTGGTCGGGCGACGAGATTGTTTGCTGCGCTTGCCGACCAATCCATGACCGCTAGTCTTGGAACACGCGACGCAGAGCGTGCCGCCCCGGTACTAGTAGAAAGTGCCCCCGTAAGCGCAATCACCAAAACGAACGTCGCAATCCTCCGCATCGTTTCACTGCTCACATGGTGCAGCCATAGTTTCGACATTGTCGACGGTGGTAATGACATTGTCCTTAGCCGCACAATTTGTTCCCCCTTTCGGACATGGATTGGGGTTCTGAATCCATTTCCAACTCCCACCGTTGGGACATTTCCCTTTGGCAAGAGGGGTACTACTAGAACATTGCGGAACCCAGTACCAGCGGTTACCGAATCCTTTGTACAGGCCCATCTGTATATCCTCGGTTTGCGAAGGACTCAGGTCGGGCGGCCCAGGTGAGTCTTCTGCTTCGCGGTTATTTTGATAATGCTGCGCGGTCTTCAATTTGGCGGCAAACTCTTTGGCGCCTTTTTGGACATTCGTTATCCAATTCCAAGCAGTGTCAGGGGCTACCGGAACCTGCAGCAACCCTATGAAGTCCCCCATTTTTGCATACGGTGGATTCGGGAAATTCTCATGCGGCCATAGGCCCGTCCATGTGGCAGGCCCACTACACATTTTCTTGGGCGGAATTGGGGGTGTATTGAGCGATATTTTTAAAAACTGCCGGTAACTACTCTCGGAGAAGCTCAGGCGCTCAAGTAGGTAGGGCCTCACAGAGTTCGCAACCGCAATACTCTGATACAGAGTCTTGAGCTCAGATGAAATCGACTGGGATACAGTATTACAACCTGTTGAGCTGGGCAGATCCCACCCTGTTATCGGTGCTACGACGCAGGCCGTCGCTTTGTCTGCCATAGCGGTGATCACTAGAAACCCGCCCTGGCCAGAGTAGGCCGGCGAAGGGGCCGCTGTTGCAGTCCCCACTGTGGTGAAGCGTTGCGTGATAGGATTGACCTCTTTATGACCACTCGGCTTGTAACGAAGATTTGTGGTCCATGTCACTGTATCTGACGAGGCAGCTTGCGCCTGAAAGACTATTTGAGGAGATGGTGATCCGGGATCACTGGTAGATGTGGGAGCCGATAGCTGAAAGGCCGGGTTGACTGAGGGCTGAAGCATACCGAATCCGGAGCCAGAACCTGCTAGTTTGATCGGAAGCGCTTGGTAGTCAAAGGTTGCTCCGGGAGGGTACACCGTGCAATTCCTGGGGATGGGTTGAGTATCGGTGCCAGGACATGCCATACCAAACTGCACATCAGGGCTGAAATTTCCATACTCCACCGGCTGGAACTTTATTCGCGCATAACAAAAGATCTGAGGATTGCCAGCGCATCCCGGAAAACCAGGTGGATCGAAGAAAGGGCCTACTTTGCACCCGCCAGATCCTTGCACCTCCTGGGGTACCCCATTGGTTACGATACCAGAAGCTACAATCGTGAAGTCCTCGGAGTTTGAGCTGTCGATTCCCAAGAACTCAATGCCGGTGCTTCCGGCGGTTGAGAAGTATTGATCCGTCGGGCAGACACACACAGTCTTCGTTACGCTTTGACTCGTGCCCTTGGGAAGGGCGCCGAAATCGACTGTGCCGAAATTCATCGTGTCGCACTGCACTCCTGAGGCGGTACCGGCGGTCTGTATTCCGGTCGTCTCTGCATCACATAAGAAACCTGGTGGACAGTAGGCTGCCGCCGGGCGCGCGCTCGCTAAGACGGCAGCCAATGCAAAGTATAGGAGTCTGGTGCGATGGGGGGTTAACGTTTTCCATACTATCACCTTCTGAGAATCGTTCCCTGATCGAACCTCACTGTTGCGCATGCTGTTCCCCCTAGAGCGGATTGGACAAGGATGACGTCGATAGCAAGCGTCTACGGGCCAACGGCCAAACCGGCAGGGAGATTCAAGCCCGTTAGCGAGCCTGCGATGGTCTGGATCGGGGCTGCGTTACCGTTGGCGCCGGCGGCGTAGACGGTGATCGCATCTGTCCCGCCATTGGCACTGCCGTTGTTGGCGACATAGATCTTCCCTGCACTATCGATTGCGATACCTTGCGGAAGATTCAGTTGGGTGTTGGCCCCGGAGATAACTGCAATCGGTGCGGCGTTGCCATTCGCTCCCGCCGCGTAAACCGTCACGCTGTCCAGGTCTCCGGCGATACTGCCGTCGTTTGTCACGTAGATCTTGTTGGAAGAGTCGAGGGCCATGCCGTGGGGCGAGTCGAACTTAGTAAGGGCGGAGCTTGAGCCATTTTTAATCGTTCTGATCGGTGCGACGTTGCCAGGACCGCCTGGGAGTCCTGAAATGGGAGCGTAGACAGTGATGCTGCCCGAATGGCTGGATCCACCATTCGAGTTCAGCACGAATATGTCGCCGCTAGTGTCGAGGTCGATCGCCGTTGGCGTGTCTAGGCCAGTTTTGTCGCTACTGGAAGTGCCGGAGATATTCCAGAGGGGAACCCATAGAGAGGCGGGACCACTGTAAACTGTGACGCTGCCGCGCATCTGGTAACCAGCTGTTTGATTCGCGACATAGATTTTGCCGCCTGCGTCAACGGCGATTGCGCTCGGGTAGCTCAAGCCAGTCAGGTCGCCGGAGGCGGAGGCAAAGCTGAATGCAATGGGGGCCGTTTTGGCGTTGCTCCCTGGTGAATAAACCGTAATGCGATCTGATTGACCGCTGTCCGATCCCACGTTTGCTACGTAGATACTGCCCGTCGAATCCACTGCGACGGCCGATGGGTTTAGTAGTCCATTTGAACTGGCAATGATCGCCGAAGGAGGCGTGTTGGTGGTGGCGGTAGAAGGAAACACCGTGATGCTGTCTGATCCCGAGTTCGTGACGAACATGTTGCCACTCGAATCGGCAGCTATCCCGAACGGCTGGTTCAACTGAGTATTCGGGCCGTAGACCAACGACGTGGGAGGGATACAAAGAGGACCGGAAGGAACGAGGGGGATGTTCGAATAGACAGCGACACTCTCATCGCCACTGGCTGAGTTCGCCGGATTCGTGACGTAGAGTTTGTTGTTAGCAATGGTCAATGCTCCGGGAGAATTCAGAGTGGCACAGTCACCGTCTATCGAAGTGAGCGGCGCCGCGTTGCCGGAAGCTCCGGGGGCGTAGACCAGGACGGAGACCGCGGAATCAGAAATGCCGTAGCTGGTGGCGTACAGGTAACCGCTTGAGTCTACCGCAACACCAGCCGGAGCGTTCAAACCGGTCGCCGCCCCCGAAAGCGTACGCGCTGGGCTCGTATTGCCATTGGCTCCTGCGGAAAACACCACAATACTGTCCGTTCCGCCCGACTGAGACGCATAGTTGGATGCGTAGATATTGTTTTGAGAGTCGAGCGCCAAGGCACTTGGAAGCTGCAGCCCGGTGTTAGGGCCGTTTATGATGGCAGTGGGCGTGACATCACCGTTGCTGCCCGCCGCATACACCGTAATGGTATCGGCATTGCCGTTTACGCTGCCGTCATTTGCGACGTAGATCTTCCCGCTCGAATCAAGAGCGACGGCGACAGGATCGTACAGTTGGGTGTTTGAGCCCGTGATGGTCGCTATCGGGCTTACGGGTCCGTTGGCGGTGGCAAGGTAGATGTTGATCGAATCAGCTTGTTTGTTTGCTACGTACAATCTGCCGGAGAAGTACGCAACGCCTTGTGGACTGGAGAGATTGGTGGCACTGAAAAGCGAGGCAGCGTTGCTGTTGCTGCCTACAGGAAAGACGCTCAGCGAGTTCAGAGACGGATTCGTCGTGAAAATGGACGGCGTCGGCTGCGGACTGGGCGTAGGTGTCGGGCTTGCGGCTGAGAGCGCAAGGGCTACATTCCCAAGCGACATTCCGGTGACTTGGGCGTGCAACTTAGCCACCGCGGGAGGTGACATCAGGGCGGCCCACAAACCGAAGACCGGAAGGAGCAACGATTTGGGTGCCGATGTTCCGAAACCCGCTCTCGAAACACGTGCGTTCGGTCGGGGGACGGAGGTGTATCGCCTTGGTAGCGTGAACATCTCGCCTCCTGGCAGAGTTATCTGCAAGTTAGGCTCAGCTAGCATTGCAATCACCAGGTGTCAAATGGTATGAGGTGAAAGGCTAACGCTCTGTGAACACGCATACAAAAAGACTGTCGCATCTGGTCGCTGAATCACCAGAGACAGGCTATCGCCGCAAGCGCACCCTGCTGTCCTTTAGTTGCGTAATTTTGGCTGTGGTTGCGAGCATCGGTTGCGTGCGTTCGTCTTACGCACAGACAGCTTCGACCGTCTGGCCGATGTTTCACGCGGATGTGAGGCGTACCGGATTGAGTTCCATCGATACCCGAGACAACCCGGGAATGCTGAAATGGCTGCTCCTGACTACTGGTCAGCTGACGCCTTCGTCAGCCATCGAAGTCGAGTCTTCGCCAGCGGTTGGCGCCGACGGAACGGTTTACGTAGGGGCCGACCAGAGCGTCTTCGCAATAAATCCAGACGGTACGATCAAGTGGCGATATCAGACGAATTCGCTAGTAGGGTTCTCCTCACCGGCGATCGGGACAGACGGAACGATTTACATCGGTTCTGACGACTTCAATCTTTATGCGCTGGAGGATGGTGGCCAGGGAAGCGTTACTGAGAAATGGGCGTTTCAGGCGGGAAACTACATCGAAAGCTCTCCGGCGCTAGGGCCGGACGGCACGATCTATTTTGGTTCATGGGACGGAAATGTGAACGCGTTAAATCCGGACGGCACCCTGAAATGGAAGTTTGCCGCGGGTGGACCTATCTACACCTCCTCACCGGCCATCGGGACAGACGGGACGATTTACATCGGCTCACTTGACAATAGTCTGTACGCTATCACCGATGGAGGTCAGGGTAACGTTCGGAAAAGATGGGCGTTTCCGACAAAGGATAGGGTCTGCACCTCGCCCGCAATCGGAGATGACGGAACGATCTACTTCGGCTCCGATGACCACAACCTTTACGCACTGACGGATGGCGGGCCGGCCAATGTCATCGAGAAATGGTCCTTTACCACCGGGAATTTCGTGGAATCCTCGCCGGCCATCGGGCCTGATGGCACGATCTACTTCGGTTCCCATGACAAGAATCTTTATGCTTTGAGCGACAACGGCACTAACGTAAAGGAAAAATGGGCATTCCCAATGGGAGGCGCCTTCTCCTCGCCGGCAATCGGTGCCGATGGGGCGATCTACGTGGGTTCGTTTGACCAGAACGTGTATGCTTTGACCGACAATGGCAGAGCTGCGTCACAAAAGTGGGCTATTGCAACTGGATCTATGGTTAGGTCTTCACCCGCAATTGCTTCAGATGGCACGGTCTATGTTGGTTCTGCCGATGACAACGTATATGCAATAGGCAGCTCAAGCCCAGCGGTTTCCGTCAAACTCGGGATCAGCAAGAGATCCTTAAATTTTGGCAGAGTCAGGACCGGGAGGCCTAGCCTACCGCGATGGATCGTCATCAAGAATGCAACAGGCAGGAAAATGGCAAGCGGTGTCAGTATCTCTTACCAAGGGCAGCGACTTGATCCCGCATTTTTGCCGTTTAATGTCAGCAGCACCTGCGGGCAAGTGCTGGAGCCGGGAACAAATTGCCGAATTCGGGTTATCTTTGTCCCCGACCAGAGAGGAAATGTGGCCGGCAATCTGCTGTTGTTCGACAATGCCAAAGATTCACCGCAGATTGTTAACCTCTCAGGCAAGGGAGTTTGACGCTATGCGGAGAAACTAATTAGTGGGTGTTGTACCGCCACTCGGCGATGACGAACCACCGTTGCCGCCGTTACCTGGTGAAACGTTCGAGTCATGTGGACATGCTGTTGAGGCAATCGATATGACTCTGCCAAGACTGTCGTATTGCAAGACTGCAGGCTGGCCGGAGGGCAGCACAACACAGACGGTCTTTCCGCCACTGCCGCTCGGCCCTTCATATGTTATCGATTGAGCCTTACCAGTTTGAGGCCTCAGAAAAGAACAAGCTAAGAGGACGACGCAAGCAATCCGACGCTTCCAACTGAAATCACCTCGCCCTGATCCGCCAGTTCTCATTATCATCGCCTCCGTTCATGACTTGGCTGGTGTTTAGCAGTTATCTCCAAAGGAACTGAAAGTCAAGATTGGCAGGATGCGCGCCAAGCACGTCGCCGGGAGGCTGGATCACCTCCCTCTCGAGTCGATCCAATAGTTGTAACCATCAGGGTCGCCGGCACGAGTGAAAGCGGCTGGATACTGGCTTACCTGGAACGCCGGGCCGGTTCGAAGATCAGGTCGCGGGAGCGAATCCAGAGATACAGAGTCACCAGGACCAGCGACGGGCCGATGCGCGCGGCCATCTGGATGTGAGTCCATTCGGTGCGGGTATCCATGTAGGCGATGATGAAGACCAGGTAGCTCACGACGGTTTCGGCCATATAGAAGAGGCTCAGCAGCAGGCTCCATCGACGGCCCGTGATCATCCCTACTGATATCACCCAAAAAACGCCTGCCTCGATCAGCAGCACGATCTGCGCTTGCCATCCGTAGAACACGTTGCCGCCGATCACCGCGCGTGCGGGGGAAAAATAGCCGGCGAAGGGATCGCCGATCACCGCGACCCAGACCAGGTAGAGCGACCAGAACAGTGCGACCGCGCCGAAGACGCGCAGGTCGATCGGCCAGGGGTATTCGTCAGAAGCGGCCACTATTAACAGCTATCAACCGCCAAGCCGGGGCTTCAAGGCATTCGCGGCGGACAACATAAATCCACGGATTGCGGAGATTACACGGATTGCGTGAGCGGGCGCTCCTTTACATAATCGGCGGCGATGAACGGGATTCATGACATGGGCGGGATGGACGGGTTCGGACCAGTCAGGCCCGAAGCCCACGAGCCGGTCTTTCACGCCGATTGGGAAGGCCGGGTGCTGGGGCTGGTCAACTCGATGCTGGGTTCGGCAGGCGTGAACGTCGACGAATTTCGGCACGCGATCGAGCGCATTCCGCCCGCGCGCTACCTCGCATCGTCTTACTACGAGCGCTGGCTGCTGGCTGTCGAGACCCTGCTGCTCGAACGGGGTATCGTGACGCGCGAGGAACTGAATTCCCTCCCCGCTCCGGAACGTGCCGAAGAGCCGGCACCTGCCAAGCTGACCAAGAAGGCGGCGAAGCCGCGCACGCGCGCGAAGTTCAAGCCGGGCGATCGCGTCCGCGTGCGCAACACCAATCCGGCAGGACACACTCGATCGCCGCGCTACGTCCGCGGCAAGAGCGGTATCATCCGGCGCGACCACGGCATCTACGTGCTGGCCGACAGCAATGCGCATCACGCGGGCGAAAATCGGCAGCACGTGTACTCGGTGGAATTCACGGCGCGCGAGTTGTGGGGCAGGAACGACCGCGAGAAGGTACTGATCGATCTTTGGGAAGACTACCTGGAGAGTGAGCGCCCTCACCCGCACGTCGCGGCGCTTGGGAGGAAACGCAAGCGTCGTGACGCGCCGCCCTCTCCCGCAAAAAGAACGGCAGAGGGAAGGAAGCGCAAACGATGAGCGGGAACCATCACGACACCTCGGAGCACGGCCCGGCGGCTCGCGTTAAGGCGTTCGAGCAGTTGCTGGTCGACAAGGGGCTCGTCGATCCCGCGGCCCTGGATGCGATCGTCGATGCGTACGAAAACAAGATTGGACCGCGCAACGGAGCACGCGTGGTGGCCAAAGCCTGGACCGACCCGGCGTTTCGAAAACGATTGCTCTCCGATGCGGTCGCGGCGTGCAAGGAACTGGGAATCGCCGGTCCCGAGGGCGGCCACCTGGTTGCAGTGGAAAACACCTCGCGCGTTCACAACATGGTCGTATGCACGCTGTGCTCATGCTACCCGTGGCCGGTGCTTGGGCTTCCGCCGGCCTGGTACAAGAGCTTCGCGTATCGTTCACGCGCAGTCAGCGATCCTCGCGGGGTGCTGGCGGATTTCGGATTGAAACTCCCCGACGACGTGGAGATTCGGGTGTGGGATTCCAGCGCCGAGCAGCGCTACATCGTGCTGCCCGAGCGTCCGGCCGGCACCGAGAAGATGACCGAAGATCAACTGGCCGAGCTCGTCACGCGCGACTCGATGATCGGGGTCGCGAAGGTCGCGGCATCGGGGAAGTCGCGATGAGCGAGAAGTATCTGCGGGAACTGGCCGATCAGCTCGGATGCGACGAAGCGAGCGTGTTCAGCGCGCCATGGGAAGCGCGCGCATTTGCGATCGCGCTGGGGCTCAGTGAAGCAGGGTTGTTCAGCTGGGATGAGTTCCGGGCGCATCTGATTGCCGAGGTAGGCGCATCGGACCGAGTCCGGGAACGCGATGGCACCAACGACCAGGGCGAGTATTACGAGCATTTCGTGCGCGCGCTGGAGGCGGTGGTGATGGAGAAGGGAATTACGTCACGCGCCACGCTGGCATCGAAGATCGCGGAGCTGCAGGCCCCTGCCCCGCACGACGATCACGATCATTGAGTACTTGCGCCCGGCGTTCGTGATCGGATGGTCCCCCTCATCCGGCACGCAGCGCGCCGCCTTCTCCCCAGGGAGAAGGCTCCCCGGAGAAGAATCGACCTAGGCGTTTTTGCCCTGCTTGCCTTCGACCCACTCGAACATCACGGATTCGTAGTATTCGAGGTTGCGGCCGAGCAGGAAGACCTTCGGGATACCCTCGATTTGCGCGTAAATCGCCGTATGGGTGGGGTTTTCGCCGCCGAAGAAGATGTGGATCGGTTTGGGCAGGCCGGCGGCGTTGATAGTCATCTCGCTGCGCGGATTGTCCAGGCCGAACTGCGCGAGGTCGTTGGTGTTGTCCGCCACGACCTCGACCTCCTTGGCGCTGATGAGCAGCGACGCCATCGCCTGCATCAGGTCCTGCGGGACGAATTTTCCCTGGGGCTCGACGAGCTGGTAGAGCTTGCCGTCCTGGGTTTTGTCGTAGCGCAGCGATTCAGATCCGCGCTTGACGCTGATCGAATCTATGCCGTTCAGCTTGAGCAGGCTCTCCTGCTCTTCGCGGGCTTTCGCCGCGGCGGCAGTATCGACAGGACGGTCGTAGTACCGATAGATCGGGAGCAGGAGAAGGAAGATCGCGGTGAAGACAATGGCCGGGCGCGCGCTCACACGAAGAACCTCCTGCGGATGAAGACCAGCGCCGCGATTGCGAACAGGATCATGGTTTCGAGGCCGGCGCCAAGGTCACGCAGCATGTGCGACTGGTCGGAGGTGACGAAGAATCCCGCGGTCTCACCGCGGTTGAGGCGCTCGCGGCTCGCGATCAGGATGTCATCGCCGGCGAGAGCATTGATCGCGCTGACGGCGAGGTCGCGGTTTCCGAGCATCTCGATGAACTGGTTGGAGGCGAAGGCGGAACTGCCAAATCCGACGATGCGCGTCATCTGGCCGAGGGCGATGTGGGGGTTGGAAGCGGGCGCCAAATCGACTTCGGCGCCGACCGCGATCGGCCCCTTCTTATCGCGCCCTTCCTGGTACTCGGTGATGCCGGTGGTCAGTGCTTTCGCATCACCCGAAGCCCAACTCTCATGCGAAGAGCGCAGCAACTCGACGGTGCTGACCAGCTCGAGCCCATCGGGCGCGGTGGCGCCCGGCTGCCCGGTAATGGTGATGCCGCGGACCAGGGACATGACCGCATCGGCGGACATCGAGCGCGTGATGGGGCTGTCCTCGGAATGCAGGGGGATGCGGGTGGTGAGGATTTCACCGGAAGTCAGCCGGTAGGCCGGGTCGACGACGACGCGGTCACCGAAATCCATATGGTACTGGGTAAGGAACCTGGCGAGGCTGGGCGATCCATAGGGATCGAGCATCACCAGGTAGTGTCCGCCCTTGCCCAGATATTTTCCGAGCTCCGCCAGCTCCTCGGGCAGGAAATCCTTCTCCGGCCCGATCGAAATGAGCACCTTCGCGTCGTCCGGAACACCGCCGGCGAAGAGCGAGACGTTGTCGATCTGGTAATTGTTCTGTTCCAGGAGCCCGCGGAGCTGGGAGAATCCGGAATTGCGGTCGGGACTGAAGAGGTCTTTTTCGCCATGACCGACAGTCAGGTAAATATGCTTCGATTCCGCGGCGGAGATCTGCAGTATGGCCGGTATCAGCAACTCCGAGCGTGCGTTATCGAAGTCTCGCCTGCGTCCCTGCGACTCAACCACCACTTCTCCGTAACTGGAGATGCCGTACTGACGTGCCAGTCCGGGCGCCTTGTTAACGTCGATGACCTCGTACTGAAGCATGGGGGTGAACGCGGCAGCCTGGAAGAGCAGTTCAGCGAGCTGGAGATAGGCCGGGTCCTCGGTCCGGACAAACGCCATCACCTTGACCGGATGGCTGAGGCCACCGAGCACGCGCTTGTCGAAGTCGGAGAGCGAATAGCGCTGGTTAGGGGTAAGGTCCCATCGCACGTTATGCCTGCTGATGATTGCATTCGCCAGGACCAGCACGGCAGCGAGCGCGGCCGCGGTGTAGATGAGGAGCAGGAAATTCTTCACCAGGGAGCCGCGGGTGGCTTCCTGCTCTAGCGGCGGCCGGTCCATTTGCGGGCCTCCATCGAGCGCAGCGTCAGGTAGATGAAAAAGACGATGAAGAAAATGAAATAGGTGACGTGGTCGAGATCGATCACGCCCTTGGCGAACCCGCCGAAGTTATCGAACAGCGAGACGGCGCGGATCGCTTCGGTCCAGTTGCCCTGGAACGAGGTCTCGTTCCAGTTCATCACCCAGAAAAACAGCAACGGCAGGATGGTTCCAATGCCGGCGACCACCTGGCTCTCGCACAGCGACGACACGAACACGCCGAACGCGACGAACGCCGTACCCATCAGCACCAGTCCCAGGTAGCCCGAGACCAGCGGAAAAATCGGGAAGCGATGGATGGAGTGCAGGTACACCGGGTAGAGCAGCGTCAGCCCGAGCATCATCAGCATGATGACTTCGCAGGCGAGGAACTTGCCGCCGAGGATCTCGCCATCGCGCAGCGGGTAGGTGTAGAGCAGCTCGATGGTGCCGAGCTTCCGCTCTTCGGCAAACAATCGCATCGTCAGGAACGGCAGGGTGAGGAGAAAGCAGAACCGGAGGTCGGTGAAAAGCAGTTGCCAGTAGTTCTGGATGATGTCTTTCGCGAACGCGATGGTTTCGAAGAAATCGAGGTCGGTCCAGGCATAGAGACCGGCCATGAACGCGAACAACCCCGCGAGGATATAGACCAGCGGGAAGGCAAAGTAGGACTGCAGTTCCTTGCGAGCAACGGCGAGCATCCGGCCTACGGAAAAGCCGACGCCGGCTCCGCGCGTTGAAACCCTGCCGGTCCCGGCAGGCGCGCGGGCAGCCTCCATGGTGGCGGCGCCATTTGACATGGTTATGACCCTTAAGCGAGCGACTCAGCGAGCGCTCGCTAGACCCTTTCTTCCTTTGTGACGAGGCGCATGAACAAATCTTCAAGGCTCATCGCCATCGGTTTCACTTCCAGCAGGCCCCATCCCTTCTGCACCACGGACGCGGCCAGGGCGGAACGGATCTCGTCGCCACGCCCGTCGGAGAAGACCGCGAAACCGCACGCGCCCACCTGGGTCACATCGATGGCGCGAGCGTCCACCCTGGTAACGCCCGGCACCGCGCCCAGCGCAGCGCGAACCTGATCGGCGGGGCCGACCACCGTGATCTGGGTCTGATCGCTGCCCTGCAACCTGGAGGTAAGCTGCTCGGGCGTGTCCTGGGCGACGATATTACCGCGATCGATAATCACCACGCGCCGGCAGGTCATGTTCACCTCCGGCAGGATGTGAGTCGAAAGCAGCACGGTGGAACGCCCGGCGAACGAGCGGATGAGATCGCGAATCTCGACGACCTGGCGCGGATCGAGGCCGACCGTCGGCTCATCGAGGATTAGCACCTCGGGATCGCTGAGGACGGCCTGCGCGATGCCGACGCGCTGGCGATAACCCTTGGACAACTTTCCAATCAGCTTGCCGCGCACATCGCCAAGACCGCAGGTCTTGATCGCATATTCCATGCGATCGCGAGTGGTCCTGGCATCGAGCCCACGGACCCGCGCGGCAAACTCAAGCAGCGCGGTGACGCTGAGGTCGGGGTAGAGCACCATGTTTTCCGGCAGGTAGCCGATGCGGCGGCGCGCTTCGAGCGAATGGTCGGCGACATCGAGTCCGCCAATCAGTGCGCGGCCGGCGGTGGGCGGAAAGAAGCCGGTCAGGATGCGCATGATCGTGGTCTTGCCGGATCCATTGGGACCCAGGAGCCCGATGATCTCGCCCTTCTCGACTTTGAAGGAAACGTGGTTTACCGCACGGGTCGCGCCGAAGTACTTGGTAAGGCCTTGGACCTCTATCATTTACCTTTTTCGCGCGGGGCGACGAAATTGGGCTGCTGAACCGCGGCGTCGCGCGAACCGAATCTGGAGCCCGGCCAATAACCCCTCAAGCAGCGCCGAGGCCGGAGCACCGATCGCATCGGGCATTGTAAGAATGCATCGCGAAAGAAGTCAATTCACTTTAATTCAAACAGGTTTGCGGCCTCCGCGCCTTAACTTTCACAATCTCCTGTCATTCGAGCGAAGTCCGCGCAGCGAAGAATCGACGCGCCTGGACGCACCACCTGTCATCTGCATGGGACGCACTGCGCGCTGAGATTCTTCGCCGATGGCTCAGAATGACGGGGGACATGCGGGCTTCTAGGTGAGGCGCAGCGCGACTATTCTCAAGGCATCGGAGAATCATCGATGGGCAAATTTTTCGCCGGCGCCTTCCTGGTCCTGATCCTTGCCGCGATCGCTATTTTCGTATGGTCGAAGGTAAACCAGTCGCGGCAGGAACAACTGGAAGCGCAGATAACCCAGATGAACAACATGATCTCGCAGCTCGGCGACGAAAACACCCGGCTCAAGGGCGAGCTGGCCAAGGTCCAGGGCGAGGAGCAGGCGCTGGCCGCCCACAACGACGAACTGCGCAAGGCGCTCGGAACGGTGAAGGCGACCGGCAAGCTGCCGCCCGATATCAGCCTGGAACTGAATCCGCCGAAGTAGAGAACCAGGAATTCCCGCGAATCCGACCGGCCCTTATCCGGTGCGCAACGCACCAGTTTCTCCCTTCGGGAGAATGACTCACTCGTCTTTGGAAGGCAGCAGGAAGCGCTGCCATTCGTCGAGGAAGCCGAGCTGGCGAAGATTGGGCATCCGGTCGAGATAGACCTCGCCCTTCAGATGATCGGTCTCGTGCTGCACGACACGAGCGTGAAAATCGCGCGCGACAAAATCGAGCGGCTCGCCGTTGCGACCGAGCGCCTTTACGCGCAGCTCCTTGAAGCGCGGCACGAGGCCGCGCAGATCCGGGATGCTGAGGCATCCCTCGAACTCATCGATGGTTGAGCGATCGAGAATCGTAACTTCGGGATTGATCAGTACCGTCAGCGGCACCTCGGGCATGTCCGGGTAACGCGGATGGTTGCGGACTTCGAGAACGGCGAGTTGGATCGGCAGATGCACCTGGGGGGCCGCGAGTCCGACGCCGCGATACTCGTACATGGTCTCGACCATATCGTCGATGAGCCGCTGGAACTCGGGAGTCTTGATCTTGTCGGCGGCGACCGGCTTCGCAGCGGTGCGGAGTGAAGGAAACCCGAGGCGCGCGACTTTGAGGATCATCGGATCTAGTTGGCGAGCTGGCTGCCGAGCTGATTTGACTTCTCGCGCAGCAGCTCCATCAGCCGGTCGTAGCCATGCTGGTTCATGACACGGTTGAACTGGTTGCGGTAGTTGGCGATGACGCTGATCGAATCGACGTCGATATCGTAGATGCGCCAGTCGCCGCCGTCATTCTTCATCAGGTAACTCATCTGGATGGGGTCCGAGCTGTTCTGCATCGTGACGGTGCTGAAAACTTCCGCGCGATTGCCATCGACGCGCTCGCGGTCGAAGGCGATAACCGAAGCCTGGATGTCGTGCTGGACGCGCTGGATTGAATACTTCTCAATCTGGGTCAGCGCAACATCCTCGAGAAAGGTCGTGAAGAGCGGAACGAATTCGTCGCGCTGATCGGGCGTGAGGTCGCGCCAGTGATAGCCGACCGCCGACTTCGCCATGTCCTCGAAATCGAAGTGCGCCTCCGCGATGGTGCGCAGCTTCCGGCGCCGGTCCGGAGCGGCGATGTCCTTTTCCTGGAAGACCGCGATCGTCTGGTCCATCACGTGCTGAACGGTCTTCATCGGATCGGTGGGCGGGGGAGTATCGGCATGAACGGGGGCGGCCGCGTAGAGCATCGCAATCACAATTGCGGCGGCGGCGATCAGGACAGCATAGAGAATCGTCATCGTACGCCGCGAAGATCCACGCTTCCTCGCGGGCGGACGGGCCGGGACCAGCGACAGCGGCGGCTTGTGCGCGGGGCGAACTTTCGATTTGGCCGCGGGCCGGGCGAACGGAATGACTTTCGCACGTTGGGATTTCATAGCTAGTGGGGCGAACCCGATCCCCCGCACCACGGGCATCGCTGTGAAACTATTTTACCTGAAGATGCGCGGCGAATGGATCGGAAACATCATGAATCCAGAATCGGGAAATCTCCCGGCGCAGGATGGCGGTTATCCAATCCAGCCCAGGAGGATCGCGCCCAACGTACCGGCCCCCATCACGACCCACAACACGAAGCCGTGAACCAGGGGGCGCTTCCCGACCATCTGCAATGCGCCGCGGCTCAGGCCTGAACCGATGAGGAACAGGGTGACCACCAGCGAGCGTTGAGCGCCCAGGAACACCAGGTGTCCCCACGGCTTCAGCGACGGAGCCCAGGTCACGATGGCGGCGGCCAGGAGAAATCCCAGGATGAACCAGGGGCGCTTGGCCTTGCCCTTCCCGCTCTCGCCGTGCCCGCGATTCCACCAAAAGCCGACCGCGAGTGTAACCGGCACAATCCAGAGAGCACGCGTCAGCTTCATCGTCGTTGCAATTTCGAGTGCACGGGCGCCGTATTGCATCGCGGCGCCGACCACGGAGCTGGTGTCGTGAATCGCCAGCGCGCTCCAGATGCCGAATTGTTCCTGGCTCAGGCCGAGGTGATGGCCGACCCATGGGAAGACAAACAGGGCCACGGCATTGAGAAAAAACACGGTCGCGAGCGCGACGGAAACTTCATGGCTTTTCGCACGGATCACGGGAGCGACGGCGGCAATCGCGCTGCCGCCACAGATGGCGGTGCCGACGGTTATGAGCAAGGAAGTGTCTCGTTCCGCGCGAAGAAAGCGGCCCAGGAGGACGCCGGCATTTACCGTGATGGCGATACCGATCAGGGTGTAGAAGAACCCGTGCGCTCCGGCGTGCCCAACCTCGACCAGGTTCATCCCCGCTCCGAGACCGATTACGGAAACCTGGAGCAACGGCGTTACGAGGCGCGCGGTGGCGATCGAGTACGGATTGCCCATGGTCATCGCGACGGCAATGCCGCAGAGCAGCGCGACGGCGGGAGAAACGAAGGGGGCCAGGGTGGCGAGGGCGATCAGCGGAAACGCGATGCGGGCCGGGAGGCTGCCGTACTCGCCGGCGACCTCCGCGCGCAATCCGGGTGGCTGTGCTGCGGCGACCGGAGGCTGCGCCGAGTCGCGGCTACGAGCAGGAGTCGCGACCGTCATGCGCGGACCCGTCCATTGAGCGCGCTGACCTGCGCCTCGAGACGATCGCGCAGGCGGGTGCAGATCATATCGCACAGCTCAAAGACCATCGCGTCAGCGATCGAATAGTAAGCGTTGTTGGCCTGCTGGCGGCGCTGCACGAGGCCCGCATCCTGGAGCACCTTGAGATGCTTGCTGACATTCGGCTGGGTCGAGCCTACGGTGGCAGCCAGGGCGGACACGCTGCGCTCCCCGGTTTCGAGCTGCTGGAGGATACGCAGGCGCAGCGGCTCACCCATCGCGCGGAAGCGGGCCGCGACCAGCTCCATGGCCTGCGGGGTCATCGACCCGGGAGCGCGCCGGATCCGGCTCGTTCTTGCCTTCATAACTAAATAGTTATATGACTATGAAGGTGCGAGTCAAGCGAACCCGCGCGGGAGGAAACGGCAAATGTTTTTTCGGGAACTGAACCGCGGAAAATGCAAAACCTACCTGCTAGCGTGCGAGCGGACCAGGCGCGCGGCCGTGATCGATCCGCTGCGCGAGAACACCGGCCGCTACATCGCGGTGGCCGCCTACCACGGCCTGCGCATCGACTACGCCATCGACACCCACACTCACGCCGACCACCTGAGCGGGACCTGGGACCTCGCGGCGCTGACAGACGCCCAGGTCGTGATGGAGCGGCATGCTCCGGCGCCGCACGTCAACCTGCACGTGTCACAGGGAGACGTACTCGAGTTGGGGGACCTGCGCCTCAAGATACTGCACACGCCGGGGCACACGCCCGACGGAATCAGTATCTACGTGGAGGGGAAGGTTTTCACGGGAGATACGCTGCTGATCGGGGGCACGGGGCGGGCGGATTTCGCGGGCGGCAACGCGGGGCATCAATACGATGCGATAACCGGAAAACTGTTCGCGCTTTCGGACGACACCCTGGTATTCCCCGCGCACGATTACCGCGGCAATCAATCATCGACGATCGGCAGGGAGAAGGCCTCCAATCCGCGCGTGGCCGGTCGTTCGCGCGACGAATACATCGGCATCATGAACAACCTGCGCCTCGCGCTGCCCGACAAGATCCAGGAATCGCTGCAGGCGAACCAATCGGCAATCGAAGACGATTCAATCGCGTTTCCCAAGCTGGCGCAGCTCGACGCGATCCGGCAGGTCGCGGCTCCCGAACTGAAGGCCCGTATCGAAGGCGACAACGCGCCGATTGTGCTCGATGTGCGCGAGGAAGATGAATACAGCGGCGAGCTGGGCCATATTCGCGGGAGCAGACTGATTCCGCTCAAGGCACTCCCGCAACAGGCGGGGGCACTCGATGAATTCAAGAATCGCGAGATCGTAGTCGTGTGCCGCGCCGGCGTGCGCAGCAGTACCGCCGCGGCAATCCTGACGGCACTGGGATTCGACCACGTCAGCAACCTCAAGGGCGGGATGCTGGAATGGCACGAAGCGGGCCTGCCAGTCGAGCGCTGACCATGCACAATTTCACTCCGATCGCCTCCCTGCTCGGCGGAATACTCATCGGCGCGAGCGCCTCCGCGATGCTGCTGCTGGAAGGGAAAATCGCGGGCATCAGCGGCATCTTCGCGGGGCTACTACGGCCGGTTCGCCACGAAACTGCCTGGAAGGCGAGCTTCGTCGCGGGCCTGCTCGCGGGCGGGTTCTTGCTGAGAATAGTACTGCCCGGTGCGTACGATTTTGGAATCGTCAGATCGTACGGCGTACTCACCCTGGCGGGCCTGCTGGTCGGTTTCGGCACCCGGCTCGGCAACGGATGCACGAGCGGTCACGGGGTATGCGGCATCAGCCGGCTCTCGCTCCGCTCAATGGTCGCGACGGCCACGTTCGTCGCCGCGGGCGCGGCGACCGTGTACGTTTTCAATCGCCTGGTGAGCGTGCAATGAAAGCGGCAGCCACCTCGTTTCTGTCAGGCGTCGTATTCGCGCTCGGCCTGGGCATTTCCGGCATGACGCGGCCGATCAAGGTGATCGGCTTCCTGGACATTTTCGGTCAGTGGGATGCGAGTCTCGCTTTGGTCATGATCGGAGCGATCGGCGTCTACTTCATTGCGTATCGCGCCAGCCGCCGGATGTCGTCGCCGATCCTTGCAGCGCGGTTTTCGATTCCCACCAGAACCGATCTCGATGGACGATTGATCGCGGGCGCGGCGCTGTTTGGAACCGGATGGGGGCTGGGAGGATTCTGCCCGGGGCCCGCAATCACCTCGCTGGCTTCAGGAGCGGCACCGGTAGCAGTTTTCGTGGCGGCGATGGCGGCTGGAATTTATCTGCACGGATGGACGGCAGGCCGCGAGACTTTTCGGACGCCCGATGCACGCGAGTTGCTCCAGCGGGCGGCCGACGCGTAGCATCCCCTAAACCAACCATCATCCAGGGGAAGAGCGTTGGCTTCGAAAACCGGATTGCTTGCGATGATCAAGGCATTGGACTCGCGCGGAGTCGCACAGGCGCTGCAGGAAAGTCCCGAGCTGCTGAAGTATCGCGATGAGAGGGGGCGCAACTGGCTGCACCTATGCTGCGGGGTCGAAGTCAGGGGCAACGCTCAAAAGGCATCGGACAGCATCAAGATCGCGGAAACGCTGCTGGAGGCCGGCATCCCCATCAACCACGAAGCCTTCAGCGAAGGGAAGTGGAAAGCGACGCCGCTATGGTACGCGATCGCTCGGGGCAGAAACCTGCGACTGGCCGAACATCTTCTGAAGCGCGGCTCCAATCCCAACTACTGCCTGTTTGCGGCGGCATTCAATCGCGATATTGCGGCGATTCGGCTCCTGGTGCGGCTTGGCGCCGACGTCGATGACTTGTCGGTGGTGGACCTGAAGGAGAACGAGACGCCGTTCCTGGGCGCTATCAAGTGGAGTCATTTCGATGAGGCTGAGGAACTCCTGAAGCATGGCGCCGACGTTAACTTCCAGGATGGCAACGGCATGACCGCGCTGCACTACATGCTCAAGAAAGGAAGCGACAAGAAGCACTTCCGGATGCTGATCGCGCATGGAGCGAGAGGAGACCTGAAAAACAAGGACGGGGTGACCGCGGCTGAGATGATGCGAAAGAAGCGGGACCCGGACTTTAGAAAGATGGCGGAGCAGCTGACCGAGAGCTAGAAAATCCTGCCGGCCCTCATCTGGCACGCAGCGCGCACAGAGGATCCATTCGTCCCGCTGGTCCCCAGGACGCCTCGCTAGCTCGGCGCCTTCTCCCTCGGGGAGAGAACTTCAAGGTCGATCGTGGGTCTACTTTGGCTTGCCGGGTTCGACTGGGCCGCCGGCGGCTTTCCAGGCATTGAAGCCGCCGCCCATGTGACAGACGGGCTCCAGTCCCATGTTCTGCAGAGTCTGCGCTGCCAGCGCAGAGCGTCCGCCGCCCGCTCAGAAGAAGAGGAATTTCTTCCCGGAGCCGAAGACCTCGCGATAGTACGGGCTTTCGGGGTCCACCCAGAATTCGAGCATCCCGCGCGGCGCGTGCATCGCGCCGGGAATGCGGCCATCGCGATCCAGCTCGCGGATATCGCGGATATCGACGAACAGGACGTTGGCATCGTCCTTGAGCTTGAGCGCGTCCTGGGCGCTCACGGTTTCGATTTCCGCGTTGGCCTCGGCCAGCATCTGCTTGACCGATTTCCTGAGCTTGAGCGGCATGATCGAGTTCCTTAGCACGCGCCGCAGCCCGCCGGGTAGTCCGGCGCCCAGCGCTTACCCGAGTCGCGAGCGCCAGATCTTGTCGCGATACTCATTCACCGCGCGGTCGGAAGAGAATTTGCCGGAGCGCGCGATGTTCAGGATGGACATCTGTGTCCATTTGCGTTCGTCGCGATAAGCCACCGAAACCTCGGCCTGGCACTTCACATAAGATTCGTAATCGGCGAGCACCAGGAAGGGATCGCGATTCAGCAGCGAATCGATCAAAGGTCGAAAGACTTCTCGATCGCCTCGTGAGAACGTTCCGGACTCGATCGTGTCGATAACCTCGCGGAGTTCCTCGTTCTTCTCGAAGTATTCGCGCGGACGATAGCCCCGGGCGACCAGCGACTCGACTTCTTCCGCGGTCAAACCGAACAGGAAGAAGTTTTCCTCGCCGACCTCCTGGCGAATCTCGACGTTGGCGCCATCGAGCGTGCCGATGGTCAGCGCGCCGTTCAGCGCGAACTTCATGTTGCCGGTGCCGGAAGCTTCCTTGCCCGCGGTGGAAATCTGCTCCGAGAGGTCCGCGGCCGGATAGATGTGCTGCCCGGTCTTGACGTTGAAATCCGGAATGAACGCGACCTTGATCCGGCCGCGCATCGCGGGGTCGCCGTTGACGACCTCGCCAACGCCGTTAATGAGCCGGATGATCAACTTGGCCATCGCGTACCCTGGGGCGGCCTTGCCGCCGAACACAAAGGTCCGCGGGGTCAGATCGAGCCCGGGCTCGCGCTTGATACGCCGGTAGAGCGCGATGACGTGGAGGATATTGAGATGCTGGCGCTTGTACTCGTGAATGCGCTTGACTTGCACATCGAACATCGATTCTGGATTGACCTTGACGCCGCTGGTGCGCTCGATCATCTCGGCCAGGCGGCGTTTGTTGGCGTACTTGATGAGGCGGACAGCGTCCTGAACTTCGGCGTCCCTGGCAAAATCCGCGAATTTCGGCAGATCGCGCTCCAGGTGCGAAAGCCATCCCTCGCCGATTTTGCCGGTGATGAGATCGGTGAGGCCGGGATTGGAGACGGCGATCCATCGGCGCGGCGTGACGCCGTTGGTGACGTTGGTGAATTTCTCGGGCTGCATCTCGGCGAAGTCGCGCATCACGGTTTCCTTGAGCAGCTCGGAATGCAGCTCGGCCACGCCGTTGACCTTCTGGCTTCCGACGGCGGCGAGATGCGCCATGCGCACGTACTTGTCGCCGGTTTCATCGATTATCGAGAGCCGTGCGACGCGCTCTTCGTCACCCGGGAATTTCTCGCGCACCTGGTCGAGGAAGCGGCGGTTGATCTCGTAGATGATCTGCAGATGGCGCGGGAGGAGGCGGGCGAAAATCGGCAGCGGCCATTTCTCCAGCGCCTCGGGCAACAGGGTGTGGTTGGTGTAGTTGAAGGTGTGGCGGGTGACTTCCCAGGCTTCGTTCCATCCGAACTGGTTCTCATCGACCAGCAGGCGCATCAGTTCCGCCACGCCGATCGATGGATGGGTATCGTTGAGCTGGATGGCCCAGTAGTGGTGAAACTCCGCCAGCGAGCGGCGACGGAGGCGATGCAGCCGCAGCATGTCCTGCAGCGAGCATGAGACGAAAAAGTACTGCTGCTCGAGGCGCAGGATTTTCCCCTGAACCTGCTCGTCATTCGGATAGAGAACCTTGCTGATGTTCTCCGACTGGACCATGTCCTCGACGGCGCCGTAGTAATTGCCGGCATTGAAGCGCTGGAAGTCGAATTCTTCGTGGGCTTCCGCCTTCCACAAGCGAAGCAGGTTCACCCAGGGCACGCGGTAGCCGAGCGTGGGGGTATCGTAGGCGACGCCGCGGACGACTCGATCGGGAATCCACTTCATCGTCGCCGAGCCCGATTCGTCCACGACCGATTCAACACGCCCGCCGAACTGGACGAGATGAACGTTCTCGGGCCGCGCGATTTCCCATGGATTTCCCTGCCGCAGCCACTCGTCGCTCAGTTCGACCTGCCATCCGTCGCGTATCGTCTGGCGGAAGATGCCGAACTCGTAGCGGATGCCGTAGCCGATCGCCGGCATCTGCAGCGTCGCCATCGATTCCATGTAGCAAGCTGCGAGGCGGCCGAGCCCACCGTTGCCCAGCCCGGGCTCCTGCTCCTGCCAGATGATGTCTCCGAGGTCCTGGCCCAAATCGCCGAGCGCCCGCTCCATATCGGCGTAGATGCCGAGCCCGACCAGGTTATTGTGCAGGTGGGGCCCGAGCAGGAATTCAGCTGAAAGATATGCGACCACCCGCTCGTGGTCCTCGGAACGGACATTCGTGCCGGCATACCAATGAGCAGCCAGCATGCTGCGCACGGTAATGGCGACGGCGGTGTACCAATCGCGCGGGGTCGCATAGCGGGGCTGGCGCGCGAGCGCGAGGCGGAGATTGTCCTGGATCGCTTGCTTGAGCGACTCGACGGTGACCTTTTCCTGGGAAGACATCTTTTTTGGGGTTTGCTCCAGAGGGACGAATAGATGGGTCTAACACCCGCGTCAATCAAGCTTCTGTTACGCGGTCATGAAAGCATCATCGACCGTAATGCGCGCCAATCGCGATTTTCCTTCACCTGGACTTCGATTCCGAACGCAAACCCAACTAGGATTTCATCCATGGAAGTCAGCGCACTCGCAGGCAAACCGGCCCCACGGTCGATCCTCATCGACGTTCCAAAATTGATCGCCGCGTACTACTCGGGCAAACCGGACCCCTCGGTGGCCGCCCAACGCGTCGCCTTCGGAACATCGGGGCATCGCGGCTGCTCGCTGGACAACTCGTTCAACGAAGCACACATCCTGGCCACCACGCAGGCGATCTGCCTTTATCGCAAGCAACAGAATATCGATGGTCCATTGTACCTGGGGGTCGACACCCATGCGCTGTCGGGCCCGGCGCTGACGAGCGCGATGGAAGTGCTGGCCGCCAACGGCGTGGAAGTGATGGTCGACACGCACGACGGCTACACGCCGACGCCGGTGATTTCACACGCGATCCTCTGCTACAACCGCAACCGCAAGAGCGGTCTCGCGGACGGAATCGTGATCACACCGTCGCACAATCCGCCACGCTTCGGCGGCTTCAAGTACGATCCGCCCCACGGCGGGCCGGCGGACACCAACGTGACCGCCTGGATCCAGGAGCGGGCCAACGCGCTGATAGCGGAGGGCCTGCGCGGCGTCGAGCGGATCCCGATCGAACGCGCGCGCACCGCGCCCACAGTTCATCGCCACGACTACCTGAATACCTACGTGAATGACCTGCCGTCCGTGGTTGACCTGCAGTCAATCAAGGACAGCAAGGTTCGCATCGGCGTCGATCCGCTGGGCGGCGCCAGCGTCGCCTATTGGGACGCGATCCGGGAGCGTTACGGGCTCAATCTCGAAGTGGTCAATCACACGGTCGATCCTGCGTTCGGATTCATGACGGTGGATTGGGACGGGCAGATCCGGATGGATCCGTCGTCGGGGTATGCGATGGCGAGGATGGTGAACCTGAAGGATCGCTTCGATGTCGCGTTTGCGAGCGATCCCGACGCCGATCGCCACGGGATAGTGAGTCACAGCCAGGGATTGATGGATCCCAATCACTATCTCTCGGTCGCGATCTCGTACGTGTTCGCGAATCGACCGCAATGGTCGCCCAACGTCGCGATCGGCAAGACGGTGGTCAGCAGCAGCATGATCGATCGGGTCGCCGCGAGCCTGAAGCGCCGGCTCATAGAAGTACCGGTCGGTTTCAAATGGTTCGTAGAGGGCCTGATCGACGGTTCGGTCGGGTTCTGCGGCGAGGAGAGCTCCGGCGCGACCTTCCTGCGCCGCGACGGCAGCGTGTGGACGACGGACAAGGACGGGCTGGCGCCGAACCTGCTCGCCGCGGAGATCACGGCCCGCACCGGGCGAGACCCGGGCGAACATTACCGGGCGCTGACGGAACAATTCGGCGCGCCGGTCTACCAGCGTATCGATGCGCCCGCAACGCCCGAGCAGAAAATCCGCCTGGGCAGACTTTCGCCGGCAGACGTGAAGGCATCGAAGCTGGCCGGCGAGCCGATTACGGCCAGGTTGACGGAAGCGCCCGGCAACCACGCCGCGATCGGCGGCATCAAGGTGACGAGCGCGAGCGGATGGTTCGCGGCGCGGCCGTCGGGCACGGAAAGCATCTACAAGATTTACGCGGAGAGCTTCAAGGATCGCGCCCATCTCGAGGCGATCTTCGACGAAGCGCGCAAGATTGTCGACGAAGCGCTTGGCTAACCCGCAGTCAGCTAGCGCGCGTGCGCACCGCAGGATGCGGCCGCGATGCCGAGTTGGTCGGGATCGTGGCTCCCGGTAAGCATCGCAACTTCCCGGTCGATCTCGGCCAGCTCGATTGCCAGCGCCCCGAGCTTTCGCAGCAGTACCCTCATCTCGGGCGACAGCTCGCGGAGCTTCAGAGCCGGCGCCCAGGTGCGGGACAGTTCCGCGGAAGTGCGAGTGTTTTCGAGTTCGAGCTCGGAGCGGCGCGCGACACACTTCTCCAGGCGCAAGCGGCGCTCGTGAACCGCGAGCGCGCGGCTACCGGGACAAGGATCTCTCCAGCCGTAGGATGGAATGACGAAATCCGGATGGTCGGCAACGAGCTCGCGACTGCCACTGCCCGCTTTCATGGACCTTCAACGCGACGTCACGAGCGTCCCAACGCGGAGTTCACGTGTCAAGGTTTGGGGCCGGGCAGCGAGCATGATCATCTCGTTACGGAGGGAAACGCATACGGATCGAATCGGTTTGACGTTCCCTACGGCGCGGCATAATATGCGCCTGTCAGTTACAGGATTGCAAGCCCAAAACGTCGTGCTTGCAAAGGCCAGAGCCGTGCTGAAGAGGAGGGCCTAACTTGGGCGTCCCAAATCCCATGAACGTCGACTTGAGCGGCACCGTAGGCAGCGACCTGTCGGGTTCGATCACCCTCGATGGAATCCCCAGCACCTTCCATATCGACATCGACAAGTTGCCCAAGATCGAGCTCGGGATCGATCCGGTCGACCTGACGGTCACCCTGAAACCGGTCGATCTGAACCTGGCGATCACCAGGATTCCGAACATCCGCGGCCATCTGCCCGCCGATTTCAGCGTCGGCTTGTCGATAATGGGCTTGGAGCTGATGTGCGTGCGGCTGTGCGGCGAGGCCCAGATCATCACCGAGCCCTATCATCCCAATCCGTGCGAAGTCTGCGAGCCACCGGTGCGGCTGATTCCGGTATCGGGCGGCCAGATCGCGAAACCCTGAGCGACCCAGATGGCCACGATATCGGAACGCCAGACCACGCTCAGGTTCAGCGGGACTCCGACGCGCCTGGAATGCATCGCACACCTGGCGCGGCCCGCGGCGGGGCGGGCAAGCATCGCGCTCAAGCTGGGAGGCCGCCTGGGCGACCATCGATCGAACCTGCATCTGCTGCGCGTGCAGGGATCGGAGTCGGTGCGGATGCGATTCGCGCTGCCGCCGGTAACGCCCGCGGGCAGCTATCGCGGCGCCGCGCACGTCGACGATCGCGAAATTCCCGTCGTCGTCGAGGTGCAACCGCGCGCCGGGTTGACGGTGTCTCCGTCAAGCTTCTCGGTCGAAGCATCGAGCGGCGGCGAGAGTTCCCTGGCGCTGACCCTGCTCAACCTGGGAAACGTGCCTTGCGAAATCGGCAAGGCCTACGTGTTTCGGCTGTTCGACAACAACAGCTATGACCACGCGCTCGCCGCGGCGCTGAAGGACGACGGCGAGAAAGGGCGCGCGCGCGTCGATCGGTTCATAGATGAGTTCGTCTCCGCCGGCGGAGGGAACGTGCGCGTCGCCGTCGAAGACGGTGCGGGCGTGATCCAGCCGGGCGAGCAGCGCGAGCTGACGCTGAAACTGAAGTTCCCGGACCATCTTGGCGACGATCGCGGCTACTACGGATACATTACCATGCACAACCTGCACTTCTGCGTGAACGTACACGTCGGTGCGCGACATGGGAGAGCCTCGCGATGAACGGAAGCAGCTCGGATATCCTGCTGGACGCGGCAAAGTCTTTAGGCAGCCTGCTCGATCTCGGCGCGCAGCTGGGACGCGACATGCTCGAGATCCTCGATCGCAGCCGCCAATCGATCGGAAGCATGTCGATCGGAGGTACGCAGCTGCGCAACATGTCGATCGGCGGCATGAAGCCGTGGGCCTCGAGAGGCTGCGGATGCAACTGCGGGACGGGGAGCAGCGGATGCGGCTGCAAGATACCGCCTGCGTGCTGGGAACCGGTATGCGCCGGCGAAATTGTTTCCCACGTCTGCCCCGGCAGCAACGCAACCCTGCGCATCCGGATCCGAAACTGCAGCTGGCACGCGCACGAATACAAAATCGACGTCCCCAAGGCCAAGGCGGGCGTTACGGTATCGCCGGTGGCGATGAACCTGGGGCCGATGGAGCACGGGTTTGTCACGGTGACGATGCCGATACCTGCCGACGCATCCCACAGTTTTGAAGAAGACCTGATGGTGTGGATCCGCGGATGCCGCACCTTCTACCTGTGCTGGGACGTGAGGGTCGCCTCCCGCGGAGCGGAATGCTGCCACGAGATTGAAATAGAGGACTGCGCCGACACGATCCATCACTGGTACGATCACTTCTACTGCCAGCATCCTTGCCAGCACTGAGCGGAGCCGCGATGGCCAATTCGAGTTCGTTGGAAGAGGCATGGCGCCGCGCCATGGACCTGAACATGCGCTACTACTCCGCGGTCGGACGCCTGGCGGCGGAGTACGTGCGGGAACTGGTCTCCACGATTGGCGACTTGAGCGGCGTACGCACGGCAGCCGGGGCCGCATCGGCAAACGCGCAAGCGGCGCCGCAGGGGCAGCGCGCATCAGCGGGAACGATCGTGCTGGAAGCGGAGGCGGGCTCGCAGGCGATCGGGGTGTTCCTGGTTCAGAATCATCTCGATCACCGGATCACGGCGAAGGTCCAGCCATCGACGTTCCTCGATGAGAGCGGAAACGAAGCCCACCCGGTGTTCGAGTTCGATCCCGAGGTCATAACGCTCGATCCGAAAGAACAGATGCTGGTGCATGCGCGGGCGACGATCGATCGCGGAATGAAAGCGGGCGAGAGCTATCGCGGTGAGCTGGTGATACCGGACCTGGGCGGCACGAGGATCCCGGTCGTGCTGCGGCGCCGTCCGGGCAAGGTCAAACGTGGCGGAGAGCAATGATCCGATCGCCGGAGCGCAATTGCTCGCGGCGATGTGGTCGTATGCGGCATCCGTGCTCGAGCCGACGCGCGCACTCAAGCGTTCCGGAGTTCCGGTCTTCAACGCGGTAATCGGCGACGAGCCGCTGCCCATCGCGCAACCCGCGCTCGGCCCATACTTCTCGCTGAAGAACCCGAAGCCGGTCTACCTGGATCATCCAACCGACCACGATCACCTGGTCGAGGAATTCGATCGCATCGCCGAAGTTTATGCCGAACTGGTCGAGCCCTTTTCGGGACCGATTTTCGAGGAAGCGCTCGCCCGAATCGCTCCGATCCTGCCGCCGGATGCGCGCGTGCTCGATGCCGGTTGCGGCCCGGGGCGCGAGCTGGTCCGGATGGCGAGGCTGGTTCCGCAAGGCGAAGTAGTCGGCGTCGATTTGGCGGCCGGGATGGTCACCGGTGCGTATCGTGCGGCGCGTGCCGCGGGCCTCGACAACTGCGCATTTTTCCAGGCCGATATCGCAGAGCTTCCGGCAGAATTCGAAGGCCGCTTCGACCTCGCATACAACTGCCTGGCGCATCATCACTACCCGCAGCCCGCCGCGGCCGCGAAGGCGATTCTCCGGTGCCTGCGCCCGGGCGGACTTTATTGCGTCGTCGATCCCGGCCCGGCCTGGTACAACCGCATCGGCGATCCGCTTGCGCGCCGCGGCGATCCCGGATTCGTCGGATTTCATACTCCGGAGGAATTCCGCGCCCTGTTCGCATCGGCCGGTTTCAGCCGGACCTGCTGGATCGAACTCCTTCCAGGCTTCGGCGTCGCGATTGGACAGAAAGGTCCCGCAAGCACTCCGCCGTCGCGCAAACGCCCGGCTCGCAACGGAACCCGAAATGGACGCCACCGATAGCAGGCACAGCGCGGGTCCGGCGCCGAGGCGGGAGCGGTTCAAACGCGCGCCGAATCGGGGCGCAGACAATCGCACCGCGCGCGCGGCGGGAACCAACGGAAACGGTCACGGCGCCGACGCGGCATATGACGTCGAGTTGGTGGACGAGACGTTGCGCGAAGCGCGCGGCGAAGTGCTCGCCGAGTTGCACCGAATTTTTGCCGCGCGAAAGCGCACCGGGTACGGCCCGCTCTACGACCTGCTCGCCGACTATCCGTTTCGCGAAGGCAAGGGATTGCGCCCCGCCATCTGCCTGGCCGCGTGCCGCGCGGCGGGAGGCCGCACCGAGCAGGCCGTACTCTCGGCGACCGCGCTCGAGCTCTTCCACAATGCCTTCCTCGTTCACGACGACGTCGAGGATGGCTCAGAGTTCAGGCGTGGCAAGATCACGATGTTCCGGGCACAGGGCGTGCCGATAGCGATCAACGTCGGCGATGCGACCAACGTGCTGGCGATCGATCCGTTGTTGCGCAACACCGAAACCATCGGGGTGCGCCGCGCGCTGATGGTCTTGCGCGAAGTCGAGCGGATGGCGCGCGAGTCGGCCGAGGGCCAGGCGATCGAGCTGGGATGGATCGCGGACGAGCGCTTCGACCTGAGCGATCGCGACTACGTGCGGATGGCCTACAAGAAGACCTGCTGGTACACGGTGATCGCGCCGTTGCGAATCGGCGTCATCTGCGGCAGCGCACCGGGCGTGACAGCGCCCATGGAGGACGAGCTGGACCGGCTCATCGAACTCGGATTTCTCGCCGGTATCGCGTTCCAGATCCACGACGATCTCCTGAACCTCGAGGCCGACGAGCAACTGTACGGCAAGGAGCGCAGCGGCGACTTGTGGGAAGGCAAACGCACCATCATGCTGCTGCACTTCCTGCGCAGCGCATCGGGACGCGCGCGCAGCCATGTGCTGCGAATCCTTCGCGCGCCCCGTTCGCTCAAGAAAGAACATGACATCAGGTGGCTGCATGGCGCGATGGTCGCTGCGGGATCGCTCGCGTACGGGCGCGCGCTGGCGATCGAATACTCGGAGCGGGCGATCGCGCTGGATACGGCCGGGATCGCGGTGCTGCACTCCAATCGCGATCGGCGTTTCCTGCGCGAGATGCTGCGCTACGTAATCGACCGCGCCAAGTAACCGGGAAGGACGTTAATCTTGCGTATAGCAAACCAACCCGACACCGGCACCGGAAGCCAGTTCTCCGAGTTGCTCAAACTGCAATCCGAGTTTCAGAACCGGATCGCGGAAGAGTCGCTTCGCTACTTGCGGCGCCTGCAGGGCGCTTCCGCGCCCGCGTCGCCGGGCACGGTAGTGGTTCCGGAGAAGGAGCGCGAGTTGTACTCGGCGGGCGCGCCGGGCGAGGCAATCGAGACAGTCCTGGAGATCGAGAATCGCCAGCGCGTGCACTGCATGGTTACGCCGAGCCTGTCGCCACAGGTGGGCAACTCGGGAGTGACGTGGTTTCCCGATGCGGAGATCTCTCCTGCCGCGGTGCTCCTCGCTCCCGATGAAGTCGTGGCGCTGCGAATCTCGGTGACCGTCCCATCGAATATCCCGGCAGGGACGTATCGCGGGGCGCTGCTGCTGCAGGGTCTGGGCAACGGCGCGATTGGATTCGCCGTCGACGTGATTCCAAAAGGTACCCGCAAGAAGATTCCCGCCCGCAAACCCCCAGGCAAAGCGAACCGGAAACCCGCACGCGGCGGACGCGCGCGCCGTTCCGGCCGCGGACGGTGATCCAATGCCAGCCAAGCGTCGGATGCGAGTAAGGCTCATCGATCGCAGCGAAGGCCCGCAGCGAACCACGGCCACGCTGGTAGCGTCACTAGCGGCGCGGCTCGCCTCCCTCTACTTCGTGTCGGGCGCCGACGTGATCGGGTCCCTGACGGCGGGCTTCTGTGCGCTCGGGCGCGAAGCGAGTCGCACGGTCGAGGGTGCGCGGATACGCGAGGCGATCGAAAAGAACCTGGCCGGGAGTAACGGCAATGCGTTGTGGGACGCGATGCGAATCGGCGAGTGGGTCGCCACGATGCCGGCGAGCCCGATTCTCGATCAGCTTCGCAACGACCTGGCGCTGCTGCTCTCCGACGACCTGAAAGCGACTTTGCAATTCATGCCCATTCCGTCGCATCGGACCGGCCTCGAGACTGCTCCGCCGCAGGAGCGCGGATCTTTCGTCGAATGCGTGCTCGGGATGTGGGCGTTTTCGCGCGAATTGTTGCGGGCGGTAAACCAGATCGTCGGCAGCAGCATAGACAAGTCACCGTTGCGTGAAGGCGTACCTGCTCCCGAAACTCCCGAGGGTCCAGTGTTGCGATGATCGGGGATCATCTGCGGCCTCCCGCGCCGATCGATCCGACCGCGAACCGGTACAAGGACTGGCTGCATCTGAACCTCATGCATCACGGGTCGGGCGCAATCGGCCTGGTCAACCTGTCGCTTCATGGACCGCCCGATGACCCGCGATCGCGCGTAGTGGGAATCGCCGCGGTCAACCAGCCGGGCGAGGGCTGGATCGGCCAGGCCGAAATTCGCGGCTTCGACGAGGCGGCGATCTCCGACCGCACGATCGCCCTAGGCAATATTGCGCTGGCAATCGCAGACACCGGCGGCGAGGTGCTGTCGTCCGTGATCATGCCGAGCGACGGAGTTTCCCTGCAGGTGACGGCCGTGCCGTCCGCGTCGCCCATAGTAATCGACGAGCAATTGCCATTGGGCACCGGATGGATCTCGTGGCGTGCGACGCCGCGACTCTCGCTGGCGGGAAAAATGAACCTTGGCGATCGGACGCTCGACCTCTCCGATGCGAGCGGATACCACGATCACAATTGGGGCCGATGGTACTGGGGTGACGACTTTGGATGGGAATGGGCGTGCTTTCTCACCCCCCCGCCGGGACCGTGCTTCGTTATGTCACGAACCACCGATCGCGCTCATCGACATCCCGGCCCGCTTACGCTGAGTGCCGACGTGGGCAGGACGCGGCGCACGTTCGTGGCGCCGCATGCGCAGGTCGAATACGCGGGCGAGCTGGAACCTCTCACGCGACGCCTGCCGGGCGCGATGGCCGCGTTGCACCAAGGCCGGGCGCGAGTTCGCTTACCGCGCATCGCCAGAATCGACGCGGAAGACGGCAAGTGTTCGGTGGCGATCGAGTACACGGGGCGTTCCGCGCTCCAGGTCATAACCGCCGACCCGATTACGAACGGTTACGGATTCATCCACGAAATAGCCGGCGAATTTGAGTGCGAATACAAGAACGGCGATGGCTGCTTCATAGGCCGGGGACTCGCGATCCTGGAATACGTTGACTAGCTGGCCCGAGTGAACCTTGCCCAATACATAAGGAACCTGATCGGTGCCTTGCGGACGACGCATCCGCTCGCTTTCGATCGCATGTGCGAAATCGTCGGCGCGCGCAAGGCACGCATCATCCTGGATGACGAGCGAATCGACGTATGGTGCGAGCGCGGGCAATTGCGTGCCCGCGCTGCATCGAAAAGGCGCGTGGTCCACGGAACGGGCCAAACGGATTCGGCCACGGTGCTTGACGTGCTCAACGGCTATCTCGAAGTCAACGCGGCGATCCTGAACGGGCGCCTTGAGGTTCATGGCAAAACTGAAGACGTCAGCAGGATTTTCGTGGCTATCGACATTCTGCTCGATGTATCGCCTCGATCGCCGGCTCTCCAGGCACTGGCGCGTCGGTTTGAAGCAGAGCGCGAAACGCGGACCGTCCGCTGGCACGCCGCGAGCAACGGACCCAACGGGCAGTTCCCGGATCGCGAGACGCAGGATCGCCTTCTGGCGCGCCTCGATCTCCTGGCTTGACGATCAAGAACGTCCACCTTGTTCCACAAGCGGCTATTCTTTTTTTCCTGCGTACACAGTCTCGATAGCCAAGCTACGCCCGGAGTCGCGCACCTTTGACAGACTGCGGTTGCCTTGATGCTGTCTGAACCTGCCATAGTTTAATTGCTTCGTCATAAGTTCTCTTGACCTAAAGCGATGCTGATGAGATCGTTGCCCCAACGGCTAAACAGGGGGGAGAAAATTATTACCGGGAGTTGAATCAGAGACACCCGGCGCCGCGCGGGTCGGTCCGGATGTTTCGAAGAAGGCCTGGAGCTCAACGGCTGTATCATAGCGACTCGAAGCGCTCGCCGCTTCGAACGCTGGGCGCCATCCTGGCGCTCGCAATTAGTACCGCCATCGTCATCACCTCCCGGGGCGCGACCGCCGGTTCGAGTCTCAGTCCTGTCGCAACACTGATTCTCGGCGTACCGAACTGCACTGAACCCGACGGCGGCAATGGCGGAAACACGGGCCTCTGCAATCCGTTCGGGGTGGCAGTCGACGCCAGCGGCGCAACCACCGACAGCAACAGCAATACGATCCATCCGCTTTACGTCTCCGATCTGAATCGGGTGCTCGGATGGCACGACGTCGCGGCGCTGACCAATCACGCGCCCGCCGACATGGTAATCGGGCAGGTGGACTTCGATCACTTCGATCCGAACCGGAATGGCTCGCCTGCCGCAAACACCGTCAATACGCCACTGGGATTGGGAGTAGACGGCAGCGGTAACCTTTACGTGGCGGACTCGGGGAACAACCGGGTTCTCGAGTACACCAAGCCGTTCCAGGGTTTCAGCGGATCCTCCTTCACGAATCTGTCGGCCGTCACGGTCTTCGGCCAAAGCGGAAGTTTTACCAGCAACTCTCCGAACCTCGGCTCCGCAAGTCCGACGGCAGCCAGCTTGAGCGGTCCGGCCGCCGTCGCGGTTGATGTACACAGCGACGTGTACATCGCGGACCAGGGGAATTGCCGGGTACTCGAATTCAACAGCGGGCATACCAGCGCGGATTTGGTAATCGGCCAGACTTCCGCCACCAGTGTCGCCTGCAACGGAAGCGGCGGAGTTACTATCAACACGCAGACCCTCTATGGTCCCCTCGGCGTCGCCACCTTTTCGAGCAACGGCACAGACCAACTGCTCATCGCTGACGGGAATAATCGCGTGCTCGGATACGTGGAGTCGAATCCCCCGAACAGCAATACGGCCAGTTCAGTTTTTGGCCAAGGTATCGAAGGATCGAATTTCGCGGGACATCTTGCGAATAGTGGCGACAATGCGGGCGATGTCAGCGGACTCGGCCCGGACAGCCTCGCGAACGAAATCGGCGTCGCATTCGATTCGAGCGGCGACGTGTTCATCGGGGATCAAGGCAACAATCGAGTACTCGAGTTCAACGAGCAGCCGCCGACCAACTTTACCGCCAACCTGGTGTTCGGCCAGGGCAGCTCCGGCACGAATTTTACGGTGAATCAGCCGAACAACGGCCAGGGCAGTGCGGGATTAACGACCTTGTTCGGGCCGGCGAGTATAGCGGTCGATCAGAACGGCAACCTGTACGTGGCGGACCGCAGCAACAGCCGCGTGGTGATCTACGGGCCCAACACCTCGGCGACGCCGACTGCGACTCCAACCGCCACCCCAACATCGACAGCCACTGCAACAGCGACGGCGACAGCCACGCAGACCGCGACCGCAACGACATCTCCAACCGCGACCGCAACGCTAACTGCGACCGCAACGGCAACTCCGACGGCAACGGCGACCGCAACACTAACTGCGACCGCAACGGCAACTCCGACGGCAACGGCGACTGCAACCGCGACCAAGACCGCGACTCCAACCGCCACCTCGACTGCCACTGCAACAGCGACGGCGACAGCCGCCCGAACTGCGACCGCAACGACAACTCCAACCGCGACGGCAACCCCAACGGCAACGGCGACTGCAACCGCGACCAAGACCGCGACTCCAACCGCCACCTCGACTGCCACTGTAACAGCGACGGCGACAGCCACCCGAACTGCGACGGCAACGACAACTCCAACCGCGACGGCAACTCCAACGGCAACGGCGACCAAGACCGCGACTTCAACCGCCACCTCGACTGCCACTGCAACAGCCACCCGAACTGCGACCGCGACGGCTACTCCGAGATCAACTCCAACTGCGACGATAACGCCGAGCGCGACGCCGACACTGAAAGTCACGCCGACGCCGACCAAGACGCCCAAGCCGACCAAAACTCCGAAACCAACCAAGACTCCGACACCGACCAAAACTCCAACGCCCAAGCCAACCAAAACGCCAACACCAACCAAGACGCCGAAGCCCACGAAAACGCCCAAGCCGACCAAGACTCCAAAGCCGACGAAAACGCCGAAAGCGTTGAGAACCTCGAAGAGTTCGGAATTCAACTCTCCGGTAACTCAGCCGACCCCGGCGGGGTTGCCAACTCTCGCACCCATCGTCCCTGACGGGACCGATGAAGCACCCGGGCCGCGCGGGGACACCGGCCCGCTGGATCATGCAATCGCAACTAGCTCAGGCTCGACAGACGCATCGGCAGCCGTTCGGGGCTCTTCGCTTCAGGCAAGGCAAACGCGAAGGAGGATTGGATAAGTGGGCACTCCGTACCTGGGTGAGCTCAGGCTTGTTTCGTTCAACTTCCCACCCCACGGGTGGGCGTTTTGCAACGGGCAACTCCTGCCAATCAACCAGAACCAGGCGCTGTTCGCGCTGCTCGGCACGACGTACGGCGGCAACGGCACTACCACTTTCCAGTTGCCCAATCTCCAGGGACGGATGCCAATACATATCGGCACACCTCCGCAGGGGGGCAGCAATCATACGATTGGACAATCGGCGGGCGAGCAGACCCACACACTCAACGCGAACGAGATGCCGATTCACACCCACGCTGCGCGGGCGCAATCGCAGGTGGGAGGACAGGTCAGTCCGGCTAACGCCGTGTGGGCGTCGACCCTTCCCACTTCACAGCTGTATTCCAACCAGGCGCCGTCTGAGGAACTGGATACTTCTGCAATCGGAACCACGGGCGGCGGTCAACCGCACGACAACATGATGCCGTACTTGTGCCTGAATTTTATTATCGCGTTGCAGGGAATTTTCCCGAGCCAGACTTAACTATGCGCGGACGAAATTCATTCGAGCCGGAGATGCCGTAAATGGCGGATAACTTCGTCGGTGAAATCCGGATAGTGCCCTTCAACTTCGCCCCCGCAGGCTGGGCGATGTGCAACGGCCAGATCATCCCCATTTCGCAGAACACGGCGCTGTTCTCGTTGCTCGGAACCTTCTATGGCGGGAATGGCACGACCAACTTCGCGCTGCCCAACCTGCAGGGCAGCGCCCCGGTGATGATGGGGTCGCAGATCGTGATCGGGCAGTCCGGAGGTGTCGAAACAGTAACCCTGACCGCGGACGAAATACCTGCTCACACGCATACTCCAAACGCGAGTTCCGGGGCGGCGTCGGAAACGAGTCCGGCGGGCAATCTATGGGCGCAAGGAACCGCGGCGGCATTCAGCACCGGCGCTCCCAACAGCGTCATGAACGCTGCATCTATCGTCGAGGCTGGGACGGGCCAGGCGCACAATAACCTTCAACCGTACCTGGTCCTCAACTTCATCATAGCTCTGCAAGGAGTTTTCCCCCCGAGGAGTTGACGCAAGATGAGTCAGCCGTACATCGGAGAAATAAGAATCGTCGGCTTCAATTTCGCCCCGGTGGGATGGGCCTTTTGCGACGGTTCGATCTTGCCGATCTCGGAGTACGAAACACTGTTTCAACTGATCGGTACGACGTACGGTGGCGATGGCGTCAACACCTTCGCCTTGCCCGATCTTCGCGATCGGGTGCCGATTCATCAGGGCGGCGGCTTCATCTTCGCCCAATCAGGTGGCGAAGCCACCGTGACCCTGACGACCCTGCAATTGCCGGCGCATACGCATACTGCGCAGGGTGGGAGTGGAGGCCCGGGGGGCAGCCCCGTGGGGCAAACCTGGGGAGACCAGGGACAGAATGGAGCCGCCGTCTATGCGGCTCCGGGAGCATCAACTCCGATGAGCGCTCAGGCCCTGACGGAGGCTGGCGGAGGTCAAGCGCATGCGAATCAGTCCCCGTACCTGGGACTGAATTTCATCATTTCTCTCTTTGGTGTCTTTCCGTCGCAGGGCTGATGCCTATGAATATTTCCCGCCGAGTATTGCTCAAAGCCGGAGCCGTATGTGCGGCGGTTGCCGCGTTTCCCGTCGCAATCGGTGCGAAGCTCCTCGACCCGTTGTCGGCGAGAAGCGCCGCGGAGTTGTCGCTACCGACCTTTCTCCCCCTCCGCAGCGAGCTATTCCACGTTGCACACGAGGGCTACACGGCCGCGTTGCGGCTAATCACAATCACTGACCTGGTCCGTAGCGCCGACAGGGGAAACAACGCGGAGTGTTTCTCTCTCTTGTTCCGGAGTGCGGCCAACCCGATCCTGGGGCAAGGAACGTATCGGTTCTTTCACCCGAAGCTCGGTTCCTTCGCGATGTTCGTGGCGCCGGTGAACCGGCCTCTGCCTGACGGGAGTGTTCATTACGAAGCGATTTTCAATCGCACGCCGCAGACGCTCTGAAGCGAAGATCACCCCGGCCGAGAGTCCTTCGTCTGCCTCAGGCGGTTGAACACGGCTTCATATTCCACGCCGCGAGAGTCGCGTCCGACCGGGACTACGAACAATTCAAATTCGCCGAGCGCATGGTGGACTATGGCGTACGATCCCTGGCGCGCCGGTGCGTCGGGAGGCGCCAGGAAACGAAGCGCGAAGCTTTCGAGCTGGGGCGACGATCCATTTTCAGAGACCGCCGTGAGCGTCATTTCAACGATGCGGTCTGCTTCGATTCGCGCGCGAAACGTGGTGTTCACGTGCGGGGAGAAGGTCGCAGCGGTCATCTCGCCAAGTTCCATCGTCATTCAGCCACTCAGCGCGCGGGCTTCCACTCCATGCTCAGATATAGCTCATCGCCGCCGCTTCTTCGCATACCGAGCCGCTCGTAAAGTCTTATCGCGGCGGCGTTCGATGCGAGCACACTGAGTCGCAGCGCGAGATTTTCGTTGCTGGCGCGCCGCATCAATTCGCGCAGCAGGCCGCCGCCGATTCCGAGCCGCTGATACTCCGGCATCAGCGCGATATCGACCAGGCGCAGCGCGTCGTCGCCTCGAACGACGATCATGCGCCCCGCCGGACGCTCATCGCGCATGATTATGGAATGCTCGGCCGCGGGATACTGCGCGCCGTATGAACGCACCTGCGCGTCGAACTGCATTTTGAGGAACGCATCGCGCTGCGTCGGGCCCCAACCCCAAGCCTCCAGCTCACGCGCGCGCGTGGTGCCATAGAGCGCAAACAGAAACTCGCGGTCGTCATCCGTAGCGGGCCGCAGGCGGATGGCACCGTTCGGGTTTGAGGCAGTCGTTTCGTCGCGGGTGCTCTGCGCACACATCGCGACAATCTTGACGAGAAACGGATGAGACCGCTACCTCAGTGTTGGTCACGATGGGCATAGCGGCCGTGGCAGTCACGATGCGCCAGGTGCCATCGACTTCTCTTGAAGAGCACCACTTTGAAAGGCCAGCGAATCATTTCGCGGCAGAAATAGCACCTCGGTGGAAACGACATGCCTCACCCTAGCAGGAATTGATTGCAAGAAATCGACCATGTGTGTCGCCGGCATTACGATGGATGGAATCGATCGCGCGACGCGCCTCGCTTTCGTGATTGATGTCGAAGAGAACGACTCGAACTTAACTGCGCCGATTCGCGGCAATGCAGGGACATTGCGGTCAATGACGGGCCAAGCTGGCCAGCCGAAGTAAACCGGGGTGTTCGCCATAAGTGAAATTAGCCAACAGGAGAGAAGAGCGCAGGATCGCCGCGTAACAAGCGGATCGGGCGCCGCCCTCTCCGCTCAGGGTCGGCTGATGCTGACTATTTTGTCAGTTCTCTGGCAGCCTGACGAAAATCGGGCGCATCGCTCGCGAAGTCCAGGCGCTCCAGGCCGGCATACGGATCGGGGAACCTGGCAATCTCCTCCGGGAGACCATCGCAATACAGCTCCAGGTCGTTCCCGTCCGGATCGCGAAAGTAAACGCTCTTGGTGACGCCGTGATTGACAGCGGTGATAATCCCGACCTCGTGCTTTTTTAGATCTTCGTATGCGGCGCGCAACGCGGCTTCATCGGGCAAGCGAAAGGCGATGTGCGAAAGACCGACCGAATGCTCGTGCGGACCGGCGGCATCGGCGCCCACCTCCAGCACCGCGAGCTCGTGATGGTCGCGGCCGTGGCTGGCAAGAAATACCATCTTGAAGGCGGGCTCCTCTTTCATCACCTGGAGACCCAGGACCTCGCTGTAAAACCTGGTCGAGCGCGCGAGGTCGCGCACCTTGATTACGACATGGCCGATTCGGTCGGGCTGAATCATCGTCGTCTCTCCATGGATGAGTGCTAATCACGACACTAGTGGCAGCGCCGGGCCCGCGGCAAGCCATCGTGCAACCGGTCGAGGTGGGCTAGCGTACCATCAATATTGACGACCGAAGCGGGAGGAGATGGCGATGGCAATTGATGCGAAGACACTCGATCGCCTGGTCTCGATTTCCATTGAGGCCTTCAGGAAGAAAGTGGCCGCTTCCGGTCACGACGCCGAGCAGGCGCTCAACGACCATCCGGAGATAAAGCAACGACTGGCAGACAAGGTAACGGAAGCGAATCAGCAACTGCAGGAGATCGCGCAGGCATCGCGCGGCCAGGGGCTGAAGCAACTCGCCGCCGCACTGCCATCACTCATGGGCGTGACGCTGCCGGACCTCGGCACCACCAACCCGGTGACAATCATGGAGGCGACAATGGAAGCAGTGCTGGCGCAAGCAGGTAGCGCGGCGGCCGACGAGTACATCAAAGGAGCCGGCGCGCCTTCCAGGTCGTAAGCAAATCACGCATCACGGAGTGAACCCGCATAAAGGGAGGGAGGCGGTGAAACTATCAAAGCGATTGCCGGTCATCGGGGCCTGCCTGGGAGCGATGTTGTCGGTCAGTTGCACACCGCCGGCGAACAACGCGACAACGCAGGTAGTCAACGATCCGTACAAGAACGAGATCGCATTTGAGGGCCCGATCGTGGTGCTCGAGCACGACACGAGCTTGATTGGGACTCCCATGGGAACCGAAAAAGACTGCTACCTTCGAGGATGGAAAAACAAAACGACCGGTGTCGTTGCCAATCAGCTTTACATGGTGGTCAGGTACGACGGTTCCGGGTGGCGTTACTACAGGTCGGCCACTCTCATAGGTGGAGTACCGCTCCCGTTCATGTCCATCGATCGTCAAAGATGGAATTGCAATCATGAGCGCAGTGCGTGCATCTATCGGGAAGATTTCGCGGTGGTCCTGAGTGAATCGCAACTCAGGGCCCTGGCGCTGTCGGGTGTGACCGTCGAGGTCCAATCGAAAGCGGGCAAAGACGATATCTTCTCGGTGTCTCCCGAGTACGTGCGAAACTACCTGGCCACTGTAGCTGGGCGCTCTGAGAGCGAGTGATGTCCGACGACAACGTATAGCGGGACGATTGCCGCAACCTGGGCGCCCTTATAGGTTGTGTCCTTCACATACTTCCGGGAGGCGTCGCCATGCGAAAATACCCACATCGAGAGCCCGACTGCTTTTGAACCAACCAGCAAGCGACGCAGAGGTTTCCCTTCAGAAACAAACGTGAAGCGGGGAATCCGCATAGTGCACGGAGACAAAGAGTTAATCGAAAAGCTGGGGCGAAACGATCTCTGCCCCTGCGGCTCCGGACGCCGGTTTCAAGCGATGTTGCATGCCGACCGGCCGTTACGATGGTTCCATACGTAATTTCTTCTTTTAGAGAGTGATCACCGGGAGGGGGCATCCGATGGATGCCCCTACTCGTGGGAGGTAGCCCTGGAGAGGGTATCCTCGATGGCCTACTGGCAGAGTCCTTTTTCCCTGATTTGCTGGATGTCCTGGTCGTCGAACGTGTCGCCCCCGGTCAGCTTCGCATCGGCCACGCTCGAGGTCAGCCGCTCGGTGGTGCAGCTCACCTCGGTTCCTGAACTCTCGAACGGCACGGTCCATCCCGACTGTATGGCGATTTCATCCAGGTCGCGGTCTTGCAAGAAGTGAGAGATTGCCGCCGACTGCTTCGGACGGTATGCGGAACAAACCTCTTTCAGGTCGAAGGTGCAGCCATTTTTGGTCACGAGCGCGGGCGAGGCGGGAGCGCACGCCGCGAAGAAGATCGCACCCAGCATCGTCGCCAGGACTCTCATTCTTTGCATCTCTTTCGGGGCGACCGTCGCACATCGCTAGTCTCCCACGATGCCCAGGCGCAAGCAGTTAGAATCTTAGGGCGATTTGCAGTTCTCTGGGCGGCCCGATTCCAGCCGCCCGGTGTTGGTCAACCGGTCGATCAGAACTCTGCAAATGTAGAGAAAGCCGTGGTGATCCCAGCGGGAGTCGAACCCGCGTTCCCGACGTGAGAGGCCGGTGTCCTAACCACTAGACGATGGGACCAGTGGGTGAGTTGGCTGAGGAGGAAGGACTCGAACCTTCAATCCCCTGATCCAGAGTCAGGTGCCTTGCCAATTTGGCCACTCCTCAGCGCAAGGGAAATATAACCAAGCCGCCAGCCCCACGCCACCGGCGATAACCGGGCGCAGCTGACCCGGGAAAGTCGGCCTGGCTAAGAGCGATCGTCAGGCCGCGGAAGACCCCGCGGAGGCGCGACGGGATCCTCGTGGAACCCTCCAATGCGACAGGTCCCAACCGAGCAATTGCTCAATCTTCTCGATCTCCGGGCTCCATCGCTCGATGAGCTTTGCCTCGAGTTGCGGCGAGAGCGGCGGGAAAGGTTCGCCCCGGCCGTAGCAATAGGACCACACCCCGAGCCGGTCGAGGGTATTGGCGGTCCGGTAGGCGCGATGCTCGCGCAGCCAGAACAGAACGTGGCGCGCGTTCTGCGCGAGATGGCGATTGCGAGGCGCCCGGGAGAACGCGTTGACGTCGCCGCGCGCCAACTGATCCGGAGCCAGCTTGATTCGTTCAATCGAAATGAAGTCGCAGACGCGATCGAGGTAGGACTGGGGAGAGTCGCGCAGTTCGTCGTAGTTGGTCACCAGTACGTTCTCGCGGCCGAACAGATCGAACCATCCCTTCAGGTGGAACGAGTACCGGTTGGCTTCGTCCAGATGCGGGCGCCGCTCGAGGGTCTGTTCCAGGTCCGCGCGAGTCCAGACGTAGTGGCGCATCAGCTTGTAAACCGAGTACGCGTGGTCGACCGGATTACGAAGGGTACAGATTAACTTGCAGTCAGGGAGAACCTGCCTGACTCGCTCGCGCGCATGTGGACGGTTGAAGTACGGGGAAATCTCGCCAATCGGCCGCGTTCCGGAAGCGTGACGAAAATGCCACGCGTACCAGTCGATACCCTTGCCGAAACGCGTGGCGAAGAACCCGGTCTCCTTGATCCGGCGCGGAAGGTCCACGTGCGCAGCGAGCACACGATGAAGCCACGTGGTTCCGGTTCTGCCCGGTCCTATGCCGATAAAGTCAGGTAAGAATCGTCCTCGAGCATCTCGCATCGCCAGCTTCCTCCCTGCATCGGCCTGATGGTGCGAGTTACAAACTTGAGCGACCGTAATCCTTCCCAGAGCGGATGACAATACTTGTGCGCTCAGAGCATACAACTTTGGTTGGAAGGCGCGGTGCGCGCGTGGCAAAAAGCGACGATGCCGGGGCGATTCGGTGCACGCCCGGTCGCTTTTCGCAACGATCGGTCGATCGGGAAGGTCTCTGACTCAGCTAGTCGCTGTGACGGGATTCCGCGTCCTGCGCGGCGTGGCCGCGGACCTCGAAGGTCACGCGGTCGAGGGTGCGGCCCGTTCGATCGATCAGCACAAGCGAATGACGGCCCGTCACGGGCTGCCATTCGCATGGCTCGCTCGCATCGCATCGCGGGCGTCCATCGAGGATCCATCGCGCGCCACTCGCGCCGCGACCGGCCTGGAAGACCATCCGCTGAAGCTCGCGCGGAATATCGGGATCGAGCGCGATGATGGTGCCGTCGGCGGGCGACGTCACGCGCGGCGCAAGGTCATCGAGTTCCGCGACTGACTCGCGGGGCTCAGTTCCACCGACAAACCATTCGCTGCGCGTGGGCTCGACTGAATTCGGGAACGACACCTGACGGGCTACGACGCCATCGGGCCGTAGCGGCGCGCGGCTCCCGAAGCGGTCATGGAGATAATCGACGATATCCAGCCACACGGGAGCAGCGCCGGTGATGCCGGTCACGTCACGCATCGGCGCACCGGAAACATTTCCCGCCCACACGCCGATTGTGAACCTGTCGGTGTAGCCCACACACCAATTATCTCGCATGTCCTTGCTGGTGCCGGTCTTGACCGCGCTCCAGTAGCGGGTCGCGAGGCTGTTCTCGAGGCCGAAGGTTTCGCTGCGGCTGGCGCGATCGGCGAGAATATCGGAGACGATGAAGGCCGCCGGGCGCGAATAAATTCGGTGCGATAGGTACGGGGCGGCTTGCGAAGTTTCCAGGGTGAGCGGCGATGCGATGCCGCCGTTAGCGAGCGCCCGGTATCCGTTCGTAAGATCCCAGAGCGTCACATCGGCGGAGCCCAGCGCGAGGGCGGCGCCGTAGAAATCGCCCGACTCGACGATGCCGCTGAACCCGAGGCGGCGCAGGGTTTCCGCAAACGAATCGACTCCAACCAGATCGATCGTGCGGACCGCGGGAACGTTCAGGGACGATGCGAGCGCGGTGCGCGCGGAGACCAGGCCGCGGAAGCGCTTGTCGTAGTCGAGGGGACGATAGAGCCCGCGCTCCTCGGACACTTCCAGGGGCGTGTCTTCTATGAGAGATGCAGCGGTCAAAATCCGTCGATCGAGTGCGAGCGCATAGAGGAACGGCTTAAGAGCTGAGCCGGGCTGGCGTAGCGCGCGGACCCCATCGACCCACGGCGCGGAAGAGACGTCGCCGGCACTGCCCACGTAGGCCCACACCTGCCCGGTCGAGTTTTCGACCACCAGTACCGCGCCGTCATCGACGTTGCGATCCCTGACTTCAGCGACGTGATGCTTCAGCGATTCGACGGCGAAGCTCTGAAGGTCGCGGTCGAGCGAGGATCGCACCGACGCCTGGTTTTGGTTGAGCAGGCGCGCCGCGACGTGCGGGGCCAGCGTGACGCGCACAAAGCTCGCATGATGCGAGATCTCATCGACGGCGGATGCGATTTCCTGAGGCGTCGGTCCATTCGCATTGTCGCCCGGGCGCAATTTAAGCGAACGGCGGAGCACTGCGGCCCGCGATGCGTTCGGCGCGCGCAACAGCGAGGCCATCACCAGCGCTTCGCCGCCCGTGATGCCGTGGGGCGCCTTGCCGAACATCACGCGCGAGGCGGCGCCGACGCCTTCGATCTCGCCGCGCCACGAAACCATGTTGAGGTAGGCTTCGAGAATCTCGGGCTTCGACCACGATCGCTCGAGCGCGAGCGCGGCGCGCATTTGCGCGAACTTTTGCGCGAACGATCGACGGCGCCCGTCGCGGCCCAGCGAGGGATCGACCAACGCGGCGAGCTGCATGGTGATGGTGCTGGTGCCGCGCACCTTGCCCCCAATCGCCCATCGTCCCAGGGCAGCGCCGGCCGCGATCGCATCCACTCCGTGATGGGAGTAGAAGCGCCGATCTTCGGACACGATCACCGCGTGAATCAGCGCCGGCGATACTTCATCCAGAGCAGTCCAGGCGAGACGGCGCCCGTGCGCATCGATGCGCATCTCGTAGATGGGATCGCCGTGGCGGTCGAGAAGTTGCGCATCGGAGGGACGCCATCGAGCGCGGACAGCGTTGAAGGTCGGCGGAGCAGACGGCGCGGTCGCGCGCAACACGCAAAGCGCCGTGACGCCAATCACCAGCGCAGTCGCGACCCGGTATCGCATCTCGTAAACCTTCTTCGCCATCGGACTCCTCAAACGTCATCCCGAGCGAAGCCGAGGGATCTCAACGAGCGCAGTGCATGCGGCCAAGGGCACAAACTGAAAACGCCATCGCCGTATCGGGCAGTCACCTCTGAATTCGGTACGCTCGCAAGCCCAACGCATTGGGGCATTGGTTTGGAGCAGCAATTGCACACGATTCGTCCGCTGAGGTCCCTCGGCTCCGCATGGGAATGCTCCGCTCGGGATGACGTGATTGGGAGTGAGGGCGGTGTTGGTTGAACGCCGTGTATGCGGAGAAGAAGCCGCAGAGTTGCGTTATGAAAACGTACCGTCAAGGGCTCACCGTGAACGGGGCGTTGGGCAGCTCGCCCAGCATCTCGGGCTCGTACAGGGCCTGCACGTGAGTGGCAGGAAGCTGAAACGTGCCGGCCTGGTTAAGCCGAATGGTGTATTCGATTTCGAATTTTCCTTTCGGCACGTAATCGTAGTAAGCGCGGAAGCTGCCGAAGCTGCGCTCAACGAAGGATGGCCAGGTGTAGCTCTGGTTGTTCTGATTTTCGGTCGCGGTGGCGATCTGTGACTCGCCGGCGAGACCGACGCCCACCTGCGATGCGCCCGCCGGAATCGGGTCATCGACGACCACCCAGGTCATATCCGCTTGCGCATCGATGGCGAGATGAACGCGCACGAGGTCGCCGGGTTTCCATCCGCCGGTATGCGTCGAATCGACCGGCGCCACGGTCTTCGCGATCGCGTAGCCGCTCGAGAACGGAGCCTTGAGGGGAATGGCGGCGCGCGTGCTGACTTGAGCCCACGGTGCGCCGGAGCCGTGCTGCGCGAGATCGAGTGCGGCCGGCGCAGGCGGCCAGTCGAAGCCAAGCTGTCCGCCTTTCGGATCGCTTGCCCAGTCGAGTTGCTTCGACTGCGTGGCGATGCTCGCCACCGTCTGGCCGGCAACAGGCTGCGATTCGAAGGTGGCCGCGAACTTGTTGATTGCCAGCACCCCCCACGCATTCGCGATCGTGCTGGGCCACGCGCCTTTTTGCTGAAGTGCCAGCGCGCCGCGCATCAGCCGAGGAACATCATCGTGCCACGCACCGGAATCGAGCAGCACCAGCAGGAGACGGACCATGTCTCGCTCAGGCGACACCATCAGCCACCACAGGTTGTTGCGCGGGTCGCTGGACAGATGCATCGCGGCGCCCTGTTCGTTGATGCGCGCGCGCATGATTTGCTGAACTTCGGTCATGCGTTCGTCGCGCTTCGGAAGCTGGGGAGTGCGCGAGAGGATGCTCCACCAGTCGATCACGGCCGAGTCGGGCCACAGGTTCGGATCGATCGTCAACGTGCTGACCTGCGGCGCGGTCGCCTTGCCATAGCGTGACAATGCCTCGATCGCCGCGAGCTTGCGCATCGGAAGATCAACCACCGCGAACGGCTCGCTGCGCGTGAGCTTGCCTTGTATGAAATTGTCCAGCGCGGATTGCATGGAATCCTGCGCGTCGCCCGGCAGCGCGAGTCCTGCTTCGTTCGAGATCGCCAGAACGTACGAGGTCAGCACGTCGCTGCCGTCGCGCATCGACGGGAAGTATTTCAGCAGGCCATCGCTATCGAGATAGGACGGCATGTCTGCGACAATTCCCTTCCACAAATTCGCGTCGTGCAACGCAACTGCGCGCGAGACGCGCTGTTCCATGCAGACGTAGGGGTATTCGCGCATCCACGCTTCGATGCTGCCGAGGCCGGCGGTCAGCGACGGACTGAGATCGATCTGGACGCCGCCCTGCCCCGCGATCGCATCGGATGGGATCGCGATTGGCTGGTTGAACGGCTTGTCGAGCTGGAGCAGCGTCGCTTGCCAGGTGCGGACCGGCACCGAGGGCAGGATCTGCTGCGAGACTCGCAGATGGTCGGACGCGCCCTGGGCGCTCGCGGCGATATCGTACTTGAGCATCGGAGGACCAAGCGGTACCGCGACATCCCACGCGACTGTTTTGCCGTCGCCGGGCGCGAGCGAGATCGTCATCGGGGGCGGCTTGGTCGCAAGGCCCTCGATCGAACCGGTGATGCTGACGTCGTAAGGCTTGTCGGACGCGTTGCGAACCGTGAATTGCGCCGGGAACGAATCGCCCGTGCGCGCGATCGGCGCCACACCGGAATAAAGCTGCAGGTCCTGCGTCGATCGAATACTCGATGCGCCGGTACCGAAGTCCCCGGTCGAGGCAGCGGCGATCGCGACAATGCGGAAGCTGGTCAGTGAATCATTCAATGGCACTTCGACAACCGCATCGCCGTTGTCGTCGAGCTGGACGGAAGGATTCCAGAGCAAGAGTGTATCGAATAATTCGCGCGTGACGCGGCTGCCTCCACCGCCGCCAGGCGGAATCGCCTTGAGACCGAAATGGCGGCGGCCCACGACTTGCATCGAAGCCGTTGATGTTTCGACCTGGTAGGAGCGCTGACCCATCATCGCTTCGAGCAGCTTCCAACTGTCGTTAGGCATGAGTTCGAGGAGGCCCTCGTCGACGGCGGCCAGCGCGACCGTGCTACCCGCGGGAGGTTTGCCGCCATCGGGAGCGCGAACGGCGACTTTGACGCGCGCTTTCTCGCGAACGCGATAGACGGTTCGATCGGGAGTGACGGTCACCGCCAGTCGATGGTCATGCCATCCGACGCGGATACCCGCGATACCCAATCTGAACGCGGGCTTGCCCAGATCGATCGTCGAGGTCGGCATGATGCCGGCGACTCTCCCACGTACCGCCAGCACCGAAACGAAAGCGTTGGGAGCGTAGTCACGAACGGGAAGCGTGACGATCGGGTCCTTGCCGGAAAGGCGGACGACCGATGCGGCGATGATGCCTTCGCGCTCGACCGTCACGAGCGCGGTCGACTCCGCGAACGGAATTCGCACCTGGAAGCGTGCGGTTTCGCCGGGCTGATACTCGGGTTTTTCGGGAACCACGTCGATGCGGTCGTCATCATGGCTCTCGAACCACATGCGATTGTCGCCGGGGACGTAGACACTCGCATGCGCGCTGCTGGCATTGCCGGCATCGTCCTTGACCGACACCTGCAAGGTGAGCTGACCTGAAACGGCGGGCTTGCCCTCGCAAAAGAACAGGCCGCGGTCATCGGTCCTTCCGGCGCATAGACCGCCGACCTGTTTTACTTCCCTGGTGTTCTCGTATGCGTAGAAACCGCCGACCAGCCGCTTGCGATAGGAAAGATATTTCTCCGTCAGCACGGTGACCTGCACAGGGACATCGGCCGCGGGCTTGCCGTTGTCGTCGACCACGGCAATTTGGGCGCGCACGAAATTGGGTGACGAGATCCAGTCTTCGGTGCGGATGCCGGGAAGCAGCCGCGCGGGCCAGACGGTGACATCGTTGGCGGCGGTCTTGATTTCGCCGTTCGCATCGCGGAATTCGATCTCGGCGCGGATGTCCTGCGGGATGTCAGACCGCGGAATGCCGGTGATCGCGCTGCGCGCGCCGCCAGCATTGTCGAGCGTGAGCCTGGTGGTCTGATGCACGCCGGGATTGGCCTCGGGAGTGCCCTCCTCCCATTGCTCGCTTTTGAAGACGCCTTCCTTGACGGGACCGTTGGCGAAGGTGAACTCCTGGAAGTCAGGGAGGGTCTGGTAGTTGACCGGAGAAATCTGGCTGCGCAGAACGACCGGCAGGCCGCGCGCCGCGCCTCCCGACAGATACGCGATACTCACATCGACGGGAACCTGGCTGACGGCGACTTGCGGCTCGGCGGGGAGCTTGATCGCAGCCTTCATAACCGGGATGCGAAATTGCTCGACGTGGAAGCTCCCCGAATCGAGATTGAGACCGGAATCGTCGCCGGGAGCGGGAGATGCGGTCGCGGCGCTGCGCATGGTCATCGAGACGTCGTATTCGCCGAGCTTCGCATCGACGGGAATCGTCCAATCATTCGATGCGGTTCCATCGGCATTCCACGTCAGCTTGAGGTTGTATTTCTTGTCATCGCCGACGTGGCTGATCGTAACGGTGTCGGGCAAGCGGTCGGGCTCGGGCACGCCGAACCCATCGAGGGTGGGGGTGCGGATGAAATGCTTCATGTGCACGGTTTCGCCCGCGCGCAGCAGAACGCGATCGAAGACGGTATGGGCGGTGGCCTGGCTGGGCTGATATTCCGTGGGCAGATGGAAGCGCCACGACTCGATGCCGTTCTTCCAGCTCGAATGAACGAAGCTGAAGTCGCCGTGATGGCGCGCGGTAACCAGCACTCCGCCCGACAGGTCGCGGAGCGCATCGGTCTGGTCGGAGTAGTAATCGGTTTCGCGATCGGTGTCGGCGCCTGAATCGGAATTGCAGTTGGGCGGATTGTCGAGCGCCGGCAACTTCGGCACCAGCGCGATACCCCGGGAGTCGGTGCTCCCGGACCAAATCTGCGCGCCGTTACAATCGGCGATGGCAACTTCGGCGCCGCTGACCGGCCTGGCGTTTTCAAGCTCGGTGACCCAGATGAGCGAATTTGCCCTGCCCTGCTTGAAATGGACGGCGAGGTTGGTGACCAGCGCCGAGGTTGGCACGTACATCGGCTTGTTCTCGCCGAGCAACGCGGCACCCAGCTTTTCGCTCTTCAGCTCGACTACGAACAAGCCACGCGCCTTGAGCGGGATGCCCATCACTTCAAATGCCTGCGGGCCGTTGGGCTTGGGTAACGCGAACGCGGTCTGGTTCGCATCGGGCGCACCCTCAAACACCGAGTCGGCCCGCCGCGCTTCGGCGACGCGCCGCAACCAGGTGAGGATCGACTTGGGGTCGGGCTCGGTGAGCTGGAAAAGGCGGGCGGTAACACGAGTGACAAGTCCCTCGAATCCGGTGGCGTGGCCGGCGGTGGGATCCAGCTTCATCTTCGCGCCGTGAATTTCGGCTTCGAGATTGCGCACGGTAACGGGCAGGACAGGATCGACCGACTCGATAATTCCGAAGCGCGCAGAGAACTTCGCCAGCGGCGGGAAATGATCGACCTGCACCGGATAAGGAAACTGCGAAGCGTTCGAGAGGGTGCGTCCGGAGTCATCGACGAAATGGTCGGGAATCACGACCTTGTACTGCGTCAGTTCCTTGAACGGACCGGGAAACTGGATCGAGTTTATCTGGTCGGTGTCTTCAAGCTTGGGCGCGACGCGGGTGCCGTCGGGGGCGACCAGCGCGATGCTGCGTGCGAGGTCGGCGGAAATGTCGGCGGTGAAGTTCACCGTGATTGGAGTCAGCGGAATACATCCGGCCTTTTCGTTTTCGCGATCGCACGAGACCTTGGCCTTGAAGACCTTGCGGACCGTGAAGTCCAGCGTCTGGTCCTCGCGATTCGCAACTCCGGACGATGATTTGATTCCCTTGCCCCAGACGAGCGTGACCTTGGCGCCGTTGGGAAAATGCTGACGGGCCTGGAGGATGACGAAGGGCCGCTTGTCGATCGCCCGGGCGAACCGCTTGGCGAGGATGGCGCGGTCCGCCGGACTGATCATGCTCACGCCGACCCGCTCCGCGATTCCCTCCACCGAGAAGGTCGTGTTTTGAACTACAGATGCTTCATCGGCGGGCGTATCGAGCATCAGGACGAATGCCTGCTGCTCATCGATGCTGTCGTTGGAGCTCCACGGCCGCGAATCGAGGATGGAGGGTCCACCGGTATCGAAGGAAAATGAGTTGGTGCCGGCGACGGGCTGCCCGCCGAGCGTTTTGAGTCCGGGATGGAGATTGAAAGTGCATCGCACGCCGCCCGGCAGATCGTTCTTGAAGTCGTAGGACCAGGTGAAGCTGTCGATCCATCGCGCAGTTCCCGGCTCCGAGCATTGGATATCGAAGGGCGAGATTTTGACGCGCGGATCGCCGAGCGGCACCATCGCTTGCGAAAATCGCGCGGTGACCTGGCGAACGCTCTTTACATAGCCACGCGGCGAGAAGCGCGTGATCGTCGCGGAGTTCGCGGCGAAGGCCGGAGCCGCGAAAAAGAGAAAGAAAGCTGAGAAAAATATCCGAATGCGCGAAGTGCCGGGGCAGCTACGCATAAGTCCGCCACGATAAACGCGGGCGACGTCCTAAGGCAAGGAGAAATGCCAATCCTTTGCATCGCGAGAAAAAGGAAAGTGACGCTTCGCGTCAGGCAGGCGAGCCGCCGGCCACTACTAGCTGACCTGCCGAACAGTGGAATGACGCAGGGTTTCGGCGTGGCGATCCATTAGCGCATCGCAACGCGCGAGCAGCGCGGAATCCTGGCAGGTGTGCTCGATCATGTAGCCGAGCTCGCCCAAATCGTGGACCAGCAGGCGGAGGCATCGTTCGTACTCGTCGGGCGCCTGAACTGCTTTCAGGAGGTCGGCGACGAGGTCTTCGAGCTCGGTCTCTTCGACTTCGAGCGCCATCTCGAGCGCGCGCTGGATGCGGAGTCCGGGCTTGGCTTCGCGATGGAACCGCGCGAGCAGCTCGCGCAGCTTGACGATGGTCGAGTCCTGCAGCGAGATCGGGCTGGGCGCATCGAGCTTGCCTTCGAGGTCCAGCACGGTCCAGACGAGATCGAGTGCGCCGACATGGCGCGCCTCGTCGCGGGCCATCCCGAACCAGAAGTCCTGGAGCTTGGAATCGTCGGCGAAGAGCTTGGCGAGGCGGGCGTAGAGCGACATGCTCTCCTTTTCGAGAGCGATCGTGGTTTCCAGGGCTTCGCGAGTGGTCGCCATCGTGCGGATGATACTCCCCCAGCGCTTTTAGCGTAAATGGACCCTTGGCCGCCGGATCACGCTAGAGCGGGTGAGAGCGCGCTTCAGCCAGCACCGTTGTGGATGGTTGTCGGGATGGATAGGTACAGTGTCCGATTTATTCGCGATGTTTCAGAGTGTGCCGCATCCTGAAGTCTTCCATCGCGTGCACTCGATCGTGAACCGCAGAGCAGGGGTGCAGACCGCAAAGACTTGGAGCTTCTTCAGACCAGCGGCCTCCTTCAGGCCGGCGACGTCGGACACCGGCAATTGAATGGAGCGTCACGCTCCGACTAGAGTGACGCGCGTGGGACTCAGGCAAGCAGCGACCAGCGCGATCCCTCGAAGCTTGCGGCCCTACCTGGGAGCGTTCAAGCGCTTAATCGACAGATCGAAAGACCATCCTTCCCAGTTTTCGCTCGCTGATATTCAGCAGAAGACGCTGGTAGCGACGTGGACCGGCCTGATCCGTCAAGGAATCGTTCTCCCCCTTTCGCAGGTCGGGTTCAAAGCATACAGCCAGTTCGAGGAAGATGGCCTTCTACTCTATCTGTTTACTGCCATTGGGACATCGAACCGGAAGGTAGTGGAACTGGGCGCTTCCGACGCTGTCGGCAGTATGGCGACGAACCTGATTCTCCATCACGGCTGGTCTGGGTACCTGTTCGATGCAAATCGCACGTCGGTTGAAGACGGCCAGCGCTTCTTCGAACGGGTGACGCCGGCTTCGTTGTCGTTACCCCTTTATCGTCAGGCCTGGTTGACGCGCGAGAACGTGAACCAGGTCCTGGCGGATGCAGGCCTTGAGGGCGAGATCGACCTGCTGTCTATCGACCTCGACGGTAATGACTTCTGGATCTGGGACGCGATACGTCAGGTGTCTCCCAGGGTTTTAATCATTGAGACGAACAATCTTGTGCCAACGGACGTCGCTGTTACCGTTCCTTACTCGGCAGACTTCCGGTACTCCGAAAATTCCCCCGAGGCACAGCTCTTCCGCGGCGCCAGCGGGCTCGCTTTCGTAAAGCTTTCGGCGAGGAAAGGCTACCGGCTGATCGGTGCGCATCGACTTGGCTTCAACCTGATCTTCATGCGCAACGATGTCGGCGTGCGAGAGTTTCCCGTCGTCGATCTGAAGACGGTCCATGACAACCCGTTTACGAAATCATCCCAGGCGCGATGGCCTTCGATTGCCAATTGTCACTGGCAGCCGATAGAGGAATAAGGTCGACCGCGCGCTGGATGGCGGAGTGTCGAGAAGTTCATAGCGCTGCGCGCTTCTGGAAAGTTTCGCTGCCGGCTTCTTCGCGGGTGGGCGGCGGCTTTAGTGCTTCGTTGTGGATGATTGGTGCAGCCCGTTCGCAGAGAAGACATTGGTGGTGCGGGCGCGGACGTCCGCACATCGTCGGCGGGCACGGCGGCCCGCCCCACTGCTTTTTTCGGACAGCTACGCTCCTATCCTCAGTGGCGCGGCCGTCCCGCCGTCCGCGACGACGGGCGGCCTGGCGTGACGGCTCCTACCATTCCTTCCCTGGATGACCCGAAACCCTGAGCGCTGATGTAACGCGCATTGTAGCGGTCGCGGGCGAGACGCCCGCGCCGCTGAAGGAAGTTGCTTTTCGGACCGGCCAGGGCGCACCCCTTGCGGGGTGCGCCCTTCCCTGTTGTTTCGACTAGCGGGCGATTTCGGTGGCGCGGGTTTCGCGGATGACCGTTACGCGGATTTGACCTGGGTAGGTCATGTCGGTTTCGATCTTGCGCGCTACGTCGCGGGCCAGCATCGAGGACTCTTCGTCCGACACCTGGCCTGGTTCTACGATCACGCGCATCTCGCGGCCGGCCTGGACTGCGAAGCACTTCTCGACGCCCTTGAAGGACTTGGCGATCTGCTCGAGATCCTCGAGGCGCTTCACGTAGCTTTCGAGCACTTCGCGTCGTGCGCCGGGGCGCGCGCCCGAGAGTGCGTCGGCCGCATCGACTAGAGGAGCCAGGATGGTTTCGGCCTTCACCTCTTCGTGATGGGCCGCGATCGCATTGACGATCTTCGCCGACTCACCATACTTGCGCGCCAGCTCCGCGCCGATCAGCGCGTGCGATCCTTCGACTTCGTGCGTGAGCGCCTTGCCGATGTCATGCAGCAGAGCCGCGCGGCGCGCCTGCTTTTCGTTCAGGCCGAGCTCGGCCGCCATCGCGCCCGCGATGAACGCCGCCTCGATCGAATGCATCAGCACGTTTTGCGCGTAGCTGTAGCGATACTTCAGCATGCCGAGGAGCTTGACCAATTCGGGATGGATGCCGTGGACGCCGACCTCGATGATGGAGCGCTGCCCGGCTTCGCGAATCGACTCCTCGACTTCCTGCTCGGCCTTGCGCACTACTTCCTCGATGCGGCCCGGATGGATACGGCCGTCGGAGATGAGCCGTTCCAGCGCGACGCGCGCGATCTCGCGGCGAATCGGGTTGTGGCAGGAGATGACCACCGCTTCGGGCGTGTCATCGATGATGATGTCGACGCCGGTGGCAGCCTCAATTGCGCGGATGTTGCGGCCCTCGCGTCCGATGATGCGTCCCTTCATCTCGTCGGTGGGCAGCGCGATCACCGCGACAGTGCGCTCGGCCACGAACTCGCCGGCCAGCCGCTCGATCGCGATCGACACGATGCGCTTGGCGCGGCGGTCGGCCTCCTCGCGCGCTTCTTCCTCGACGATGCGAATCTGGCGGGCCGCATCGGTACGCGCCTGCCCGATCATCTCGTCCATCAGCGAGCGCTTGGCTTCCTCGCGCGTGAGGCCGGCGACAGCCTCGAGCTTGGAGCGGGCTTCATCGACGAGCTTCTGCCGCTCCTCTTCCTTTTCCGCGAGATTCTTCTCGCGGCCGCGCAGACTCTGATCGCGGCGATTGAGATCTCCTTCGCGCCGCTCGAAAGCTTCCTGGCGCTTCTCGAACGCTTCCTCGCGCGATTCGAGCTTGGCCTCGGCCTGCTGCAATTCGCGCCGGCGATCGCGCACCTCGCGCTCCACGTCGGCGCGAGCGCCGACGGCGACATCCTTTGCTTTGACCTCCGCTTCCTTGATGATGAGTTCGCTTCTGGTTTGCGCCTCTTTGACGATTTCCTCGGCCTGGTTGCGCGCGGCTTCCTGGTCGACGGCCTGCGCGCGACTGCGCGACAGTCCCCAGATCAGAAAAATCACGCTGCCAACTACAAAGCCGAGGATTGCTCCTATCAGATTCACCCGGGTGTACCTCCTCGACCCGCCTCTTCCGCGTAGACATGAGCCTGCGGCTCAAGGGCGCGGATGAGAGCGGACTCGGTAATGACGTAATGGAGCCGCCGGTCATGGGCTTCCTGCGGAAGTCCATCCAGCAGCTGGAATGAATAGGCGAGACCTACCGTGATCGCTTCGCGCGGCAGCGCCGCGATGAAACGATCATAATGGCCTCCGCCCCTGCCCAGCCGCTGGCCTTGCGGCCCAAACGCCACCCCGGGAACGACGATCAATGCGCCCGCCAGATCGGCGGGTGCGACGACATCACCATCTGCCGGCGGTTCCGATATTCCGTGGGCGCCCGAAACCAGCTCGGAGAGACGATGAACCCGAACCATCGCCATCGCCGCGCGATCGCGGCCGAGGCGTGGAAACAAGACCTCCTTACCTGAAGAGATTGCGTCGGCTGTGACCATCGCGGTCGCAACTTCGTTCCGGATGGGAGAATAGAGGGCGATCGCACGCGCCGCGCGATAGCACCCGGTCGCCATCAGGCGGCGTTGAATCGCGGTCGAGCAGATTCGCGCGAATTCAGGCGTCAATGATGCGCGGCACTGGCCGAGCATCGTACGCAAATATTTCTTTCGGTCCGCCACGGTCTTTTCCATGGCGGGAGCGGGCTTAACTACTCAACCACCACTGTACGCTTGCGCGCTGGTTTGAAGCCGGACCACGCCCCGGCGGGCCACCATCGAGCGCATCGCGATGCGTTCGCGGATAGTCCACCGTGGCACCGACAAATCCTCTCACGGGCCGCGCTGACGCGGGCCGCGCGTTGTGGCTAGTCACCAACCCTTTATCCCCGCCCCCGTACCATCTATCTGGACCCTCATGGGCATCCGCGCCTGCGAACCGGGCTCTCGTATTCCTAGCCATCGATCGCGGCGCTCAGCCTCTTGTTCATCGCCTCGATTTGCTCGACCAGGGCTTCATGCTCCTTGCGGAGATGCTCGAGCTCGTCGGCGAAGTTTAGTGCGGCCAGGATCGCCAAGTGGACTGAGCTTACCGCCTGGGTTCCCGCCTTGATGCTCTTGATCATTCCGTCAACGTTGCGAGCCAGGCCCTGCACCCACTCCTCGCCGGACTCGCTGGCGACGGTGAGATTCTGGCCCATGATCTCGACGCTGACACCCTTCACTGCTTAACCCAACTCGATCGCGTCGAAGCGCGACAGGATCTTTTCGATCCGGCTGCGTACTTCGCCGCGTTCCGTCTCGTGCTGCTTGCGCTCCTGTTCGAACTGCTTGATCTGTGCGACCGCTTCCGCGACGCGCCGCTCGCTTTCCGCAAGCTTCTGTTGAAGCTGCTCGTTGTCCTTGCGGAGCTGCTGGATGCGGCTTACCGATGCCTGGATGCGTTCGTCTAGCTGTTTGAGGACATCGATCGGAGTGGACATAGCTGAAACTTCTACCTTTACTTTAGTTTTCGATAAAGCAAGCTGTCAAGCTGCATAAGAACCGCTTGCGTTTTCCCCTTCACCTTCTCCGCCCTCGAACAACGCATCGACAAATTCCCGCGCATCGAATTCGCGAAGATCTTCAATACCTTCGCCGAGCCCCACGAAACGTACCGGGACTTTGAGACGTTCCGCAATCGCGATAACCACCCCGCCCTTGGCGGTGCTGTCGAGCTTGGCGAGGACCGCGCCGGTAAGCGGGACCGCATCGCCGAAGATCTTCGCCTGGCTGAGCGCGTTCTGCCCCGTGTTCGCATCGAGCACCAGCCAGGTTTCATGCGGCGCCCCCGGAAGTTCGCGCCCGGTCACGCGCGCAATCTTCTTCAACTCCTCCATAAGATTCACTTTCGTCTGGAGGCGGCCCGCGGTGTCGATAAGCACGGACTTCGCGCCGCGAGCAACGGCGGCCTTGACGGCATCGAAGGCGACCGCGGCGGGATCGGAGCCTTGCGACTGCTTGATCATTTCGACGCCGGCACGATCGCACCATACCTGGAGCTGCTCGATAGCGGCGGCACGGAAGGTGTCGGCGGCAGCGACGATCACGCTGCCGCGCTCGGCCTTCAGCTTCGCCGCGAGCTTGGCCACCGTGGTGGTTTTGCCGACGCCGTTCACGCCCACCATCATGATCACCAGGGGCGCATCGCCGGAGTCGGCGGGCGGACGGCTGGCGGTATCGAGGATGCGTGCGATCTCGGCCTTCAGCGTGTCGCGAATCGCATCGGGACGGCTGTCATTTCCCATCCTGGCACGTACCGCCTCGACGATCTTCATGCTCGCTTCCACGCCGACGTCGGCGGCAATCAAGGCTTCTTCGAGCCCTTCGTAGATCTCATCGACTTTCTTGCTGCCGGTCATCGCGGCGCGGATACGCGCCAGGAAATTCTCGCGTGTCTTGCGCAGCCCGATTCCGATTCGCACCGGGGCCCTGGGTTCGGGCTTTCGCGCTTCCAGCTCGACCTCGGGGGGAGGCGCGGACGGTGGCACGATTACCTCGGCAGCCGAAACACGCTCGCCGAGTGGTGGAGCCGCTTGTTCCGGAGGCGGCGCGGGCTCTATCGCCCGTTCGTAGATCTCTTCTTCGATCCTGTGGACGGCTTCCTCGCCGGGAGCAGTTGGGGCAATCGGTTGAGGCCGCGATGGACGCGCCTTGCGCAGGCTCCACTGGATAAGCACCCCAACGAATGCGAGCCCGCTGCCGAGGACCAGCGCGATGGCGAGAATGGCAATGGTATTCAAATCGAGAGATAACACGGTCGATTCCTGCGATGCCGAAGGGCAGAAGCAGGAACAGAATAACAGCCAAGCTGGTCATCGGAAACCGCATGAGTTGCGCAGCGCTCAACAGGCATCGGTCGGCAAGGTGGCCGAGCGGCGGCGACTGCGACTATAAGATGGATGACCGCGTAACATCGCAGAAACACAGGAGCACTCGATGGGCAAGCTCGATGGAAAGGTCGTAATCGTAACCGGGGCCAGCCGCGGAATCGGCAAATCGATCGCGGAGTTGTTCGCGCGCGAAGGCGCCAAGGTCATCTGCTCGGCCCGCACGCTCAAGGAAGGCGAGCACAAGATGCTCGAGGGATCGCTGGAAACGACGGTGGCCGAGATCCGGAAGGCCGGGTTTGAGGCGACCGCGGTTACCTGCGACGTATCGTCGGAGGCCGACTGCGAGAAGCTGGTCGCGGAGACCAGGAAAATCTACGGCCCCTGCGATGTGCTGGTGAACAACGCGGCGCTGACCTACTTCATTCCGCTGAAGGATTTCCCGACCAGCCGCTGGCTGCGATCGTTCCAGGTCAATCTCCACGCGGTCTTCATCCTCAGCAAGCTCGTGCTGCAGGACATGGTTGCGCGCAAGTCGGGAGCGATTCTCAACATCTCGTCGGGTGCGGCAATCGGACCAGGCCGTGGTCCATACAAGAAGGGCGAATACATGGCGGGCGCGTGCTGCTACGGCGCGGAGAAAGCCGCGATGGAACGGATGACGCAGGGGCTGGCGGCAGAGGTGTTCGAAGACAACATCTCGGTCACCTGCCTGTCGCCGTCGGAAGTCGTGGCCACGCCGGGCGCGGTGTACTTTCACCTGGCAAAGGACCAGCAGGACGGCGAACCGGGAGACTACATGGCACAGGCCGCGCTGCTGCTGGTGAGCGAGCCGGTAAACAAGATCACGGGGCGCGTCACCTACAGCCAGGAGTTGCTCAAGGAATACGGGTTAATCAAGGAAGGAAAAGGAATCGGCTTTGAGCGCAAGGGTAGCGGATACAGCCAGATCTGATCATGCGAGAAACAAACTTGGTCATTCGAGAAACAGAACTGGGCAAATCCGCGGCCACCCTCACCCGAACCCTCTCCCATAGAAGAATGGGCGAGGGGCTGGCGGTGGTGAAGGGCTCGTGGGCAACGACCAGGGGCTGTGGCCGTAGCCAGGGCGGCAGGTTAACCGCCCTGGTTTCTTTATGAACGCCGCGAAACAGTTGCGCGACCAGTTGAACGGCTCCTCGATGGTCGTGGCGCCCTTCGTTTACGACGCCTTCCAGGCGAAGATCGCGGAGCGCGTCGGTTTCGAAGCAGTCTACATGACAGGATTTGGAACCGCGGCGGCGCGCGGCTTTCCCGACCTTGGGCTGCTGACGATGACGGAAATGGCGGAGAACGTCCGCACGATCGCGCGCTCGGTGCAGATTCCGGTCATCTGCGATGCCGACACCGGCTACGGCAATCCCGTCAACGTCTGGCGCACGGTCAGGGAGTACGAGCACGCTGGCGCGGCGGCGCTGCATATCGAAGACCAGGTGTGGCCGAAACGCTGCGGATTTCTCGCGGGCAAGCAGGTCATTCCGCAGGACGACATGGTTCCCAAGGTGCGCGCCGCCTGCGATGCACGACAGAATCCGGATACCGTGATTATTGCGCGCACCGATGCGCTCGCGGTCAACGGATGGGATGACGTGGTGCGGCGTACGAATGCCTATCGTGAGGCGGGCGCGGACCTCATCTTCGTCGATGGAATCCGCACGAAGGATGACTTGAACAACTACGTGACGCGCCTGAAGCATCTGCCGCTGCTCTACAACGGGCAGCTGTTGCCGGTCGCGGAACTGGGGAAGTGCGGGTTCAAGCTGACGATCTATTCGGGCACGCTGATGCACTACTACCAGTCGGCGCGCGATGCTCTAACGGAGCTGAAGGAGACGGGCGCCATCAAGCCGATTTCGAAGGGCGACACGTTTCGCGAGCTGATCGATCTGCTCGGCGTGGATGCGATGGACGCGCTCGGCAAGAAATACACCGGCGAATAGCAGGGGAAGCCACGATGGGCATGACGATGATCGAAAAGATCCTGTCGCGGCACAGCGGCGGCGGTATCGTCCGGCCCGGAGACATCGTCGTTTGCGATGTCGACAAGATCGTTCACATCGATCTGATCTTTGGCGCGCGAGCCGCGCTGCCCAAACGGATCTCGGATCCCGGGAAGCACGTGGTCATCTTCGATCACGCGGTGCCGGCGCCGACGATTGACGATGCGGAAGGACAATCGATCGCGCGCCAGTTCGTGAAGCAGTTCGGAATCGAGAAATTCTTTGACGTCGGGCGCGGCGGTATCTGCCACCAGGTGATGCTGGAAAACGGGATCGCGCTGCCCGGCCAGATCCTGACCTGCGCCGACTCGCATACGTGCGCATCGGGAGCGCTGAATTGCGCGGCGCGCGGGATGGGCTTCCTGGAGATGCTGCAGATCACCTGTACCGGCAAGACCTGGTACCAGGTGGCTCCGACCATCCGTTTCGATCTGTGGGGAAAGAAGCCGGCCAACGTGTTCGGCAAGGACGTGTTTCTACATCTTGCGGCCGTCGCCGGCAGCGTCGAGGGGCACAACATCGAGTTCGGCGGATCGGGGGTTGCAGAGCTGACGCTCGACGATCGCGCGACACTATCTACCATGGCTGCCGAGCTGAGCGCCGACTTCGCGACCTTTCCCGCAGACGAGAAAGCGATGGCGTACTTGCGGTCGGTAACGAACGAGCCGTTCGAACCGGCGGAAAGCGATCCCGATGCGGCGTACGCGGCACGCTATGACATCGACCTGACTACGTTACGACCCTACGTGGCGCGGCCCGATTTCATTCCGCACAACACGCTGCCCGTCGCGGAGCTGGCGGAAGACGTGCCCATCAACCAGGCGTTCGTCGGTTCGTGCGCAAACGGCAAGCTCGAGGATTTCCGCATCGCGGCGCAGGTAGTCAGAGGCCGGAAGGTCGCACCGGGGGTGCGGTTTATCGTAACGCCCTCCTCGCAGAAGGTACTGAAAGAAGCGGTGCATCACGGCTACGTCGAGACGCTGCTCGAAGCGGGCGCGATGGTGACGAATTCGACCTGCGGTGCGTGCTACGGCGGCCACATGGGAATCGTGGGGCCGAAAGAGGTGTGCATCACGTCGAGCACGCGCAACTTCAAGGGCCGGATGGGAAGCCCTTCCGCCAAGATCTACATGGCATCGTCGGCGACTGTTGCCGCATCGGCTATCGCGGGGCGTGTATGCGACCCGACGCGCTACCTGGAGGACGAAGCATGAGCGATGCGAACCCCCTGGTAGTGAAGGGGCGGGTGTGGTTGTTCGCGGAGGACAACCTGAACACCGACCTGATGATGCCGCAGATCGTGTTCGGCAAGCCGCTCGATGAGCAGGTGCGACACGTGTTCGCGACGTATCGGCCGGGGTGGGTGGATGCGGTGAAGCCGGGAGACATCATGGTGTGCGGGCGTAATTTTGGTACGGGCTCAAGCCGGCCTGCATCGACGTTGCTGAAGCGCCTGGGCATCGGCGCGGTGGTCGCGGAGACGGTGAATGGACTGTTCTATCGCAACAGCATCAACTGCGCGCTGCCCGCGATGGAGTGCGCGCGCATAAGCGAGTTCGTGCGCGAGGGCGATGTGCTCGAAGTCGATGTGGCCAGCGGCAGCGTAGAGAACGTGACGCAAGGTACGCGGCTGGGCGGCGCGAAGATGCACGAGTTCCTGCAAGCGATCGTGCGTTCCGGCGGAATCATGGAACGGCTCAAGGCCGAGGGCTACTTCTAGTCGCCTCCCACCCTTTTTTGATTAGCAGAGCGGTGGAAGTGACGCGCGGAGGACCGCGCGAGGTCCTTCGCTTCGCCCAGGATGACATGAAGTGTGGCTGAGTGGATGTGACCTGATGCGATAAGCATTCATCATCGGACGAGACGCGCGCGATGGACTTGCGCGAAAGCCTGTAGTCGAATCGCTGAAAACATTTCTGTGCTGGCCAGGAGGAACGAATTTGGACCCGAAAGGCAAAGTCGCGCTGATCACGGGCGGGGCGCGTATCGGAAAGGTGGTCGCCGATGCGCTGGCGGCGCGGGGCTGCAACCTGGCGTTGACGTATCGCGGCTCGCGCGGTGCCGCAAACGAATCGGTCAAGGCGGCAGTGGCCAAGGGCGTGAAAGCGATCGCAGTGCAAGCTGATGCGACCGTCGCCGATCAGGTCACGGCAGCGGTCAAGGCGACCGTCGAATCGATGGGCCGACTCGACATCGTGATCAACATGGCTGCGGTGTACCTGGAGACACCCGAACCGAAGGATGCCGACTGGAGTCTGGCGATGGATGCGAACGCGCGCAGCGTGTTCCTGTTCTCGACCATCGCCGCGCCATTTCTGAAGCGCGGCGGCGCGGGACGGATCGTCAATTTCGCCGACTGGCTGCCCGTCAGCGGACGGCCGCACTACCGCGGGTACACGCCGTACTATGCCTCGAAGGCCGCGGTCATGGGGGTTACTCAAACCCTGGCGCTGGAGCTGGCGCCCGAAGTGCTGGTCAACGCGGTCGCGCCGGGACCGATCCTGGCGCCTCCCAATCTCAGCACCGAGGAGAACGACAAAGTATTGGGAGCGACGCCGCTCAGACGATGGGGCGGTCCGGAGGAAATCGCAAAGACGGTGCTGTTCCTGGTTGAAACTGACTTCGTCACGGGTGAATGCATCCGCGTCGATGGCGGACGCCATCTCTTTTGATCGGCGCGAACCGCGGAACGCGGGAAGGATGGCCATGGCAAGAGTCAGACCGATCCGATCATAGTCACTCGGATCGCGAGCATATTTTGGAAGGAATGAATGGCAACAAGAGAGGAATCGCTGGCTGAACTGCACGCGCTGCTGGATACGACGTCCGATGAGCGCCTCCCGACGATCGGAGCCTGGATCAGGATGATGGCGCGCAAGCCCGGGACGACCCCGTCGACGGGATCGAGCTCGGGCCCATTCACCGACATGCTCCACATCCGACGTGTCGAGATGGGCGATGGGCGGGCGGTGTTCGAGCAACAAGTCGCGCCGGAAATCCTGAACCCCAACGGAGTCCTGGCGGGGCCCGCGGTGTACGCGATGGTAGATTATTCGATGGGAGCCGCGGCCACGACGGCGCTGGAAGCGAACCAGATCTGCGCGACCATCGAGATCAAAATCAGCTACCTCGCATCCGTGCGCAGCGGCGTCGTTCGTGCGGAAACCGAGGTGATTCGCAAGGGCCGGCAGATCGTCTTCCTGGAATCGAAGGTGCGCGACGACGCGGGCAAACTCATCGCGACCGCGACCGGATCATTTATCGTTCTGGAGTTGGGGAATCGCGGGGCGAAGCAGGGGTAGAAGAGCAGGCTCGCTATTGTCGGTCGTCAGGCCACCTTGCGTGGAAGGGACGCGCGGAGGACCGCGCGAGATCCTTCGCTTCGCTCAGGATGACCCCGGTTGGGGCCTCGGTGGTGATCCGAAAGCTACGCCGCCTCCGGGATGCGCAGAGAAATGACTTTCGAAATGCCCGGGCGGTCCATCGTGACGCCGTGGATCTGGTCGGCGCGCTGCATGGTGCGCTGGTTGTGCGTGATCACGATGAATTGCGAATGCGTCTTCAGCTCGGTCAGCAGATCGGTGAAGCGCGCCAGGCTGAATTCATCGAGGGGCGCATCGACTTCATCCATCACGCAGAACGGGCTGGGGTTGAGCAGGAACAGCGAGAACACCAGCGCCATCGCGGAGAGCGCTTTCTCGCCGCCTGACAGCAGACCGATTTCCTTCACCTTCTTGCCGGCGGGTTGAACCATGATGTTCACGCCCGCCTCCAGCACGTCGGTGGCTTCGATCAGCTCCAGCCGGCCTTTGCCGCCGCGCATCAGCTTGGGGAACAGCTCTTCGAAGTTCTTCGCGGCGCCCTGGTAGGTCTCGGCAAACCGCTTGCGCGCCTCGCGATTGAGATGCGTGATGGTCTTGGTCAAATCCTGCACAGCGGCATCGAGGTCAGCGCGCTCCTTGCCCAGCACTTCGGCGCGCTCCTCGAGTTCCTTCACTTCGCTGTCCGCGGCCAGGTTCACCTCGCCGATTCTCTCGGCACGCGCGCGGAGTTCCAGCAAGCGCGCATCGTCCTGCGCATGATCGCGGCCCGCAAGGGCCGGGATGATATCGGCGGCAACGGAATCGAAGTCGGCTTCGAATTTTTCGCGGAAGCTGCGCGACAGTTCTTCGCTCAAGGTGCGGGCGCGTTCGCGCGCCAGGTCGCACTCGCGTGCCGCGCTCTCGAGTTTCTGGAGAGACTCACGCACAGCCTTGAGCTGCTCGCGCCGCGCCTCGAGTTTCTGCTCACACTCGGCGCACTCGACGCGCAGCCGCTCGACGCCGGCATTGAGCTCGATTTCGCGCAGGCGCGCGGCGTCGTGCTGCTCGGCCAGGGTGCTCAACTCGCGCTCGAAATCCGCGCGCTCAGCGCAGGAACGCTGGAGAGCGGTACGCTGCTCTTCTATTTGGGTATCGATCTGCTTTGCGGTCTCGGTCGCGTGGCGCAGGTCACGCTCCATCGCGGCGATTTCCGATTTGCGCGCCTCGACTTTGGCGGCGGCTTCGGCAACGGCGGTGGTCAGGCGATCCGCTGCAGCGCGGCAAGCGCCGAGCTCTTCGCGCATCGCTGCCAGGCGGGCGCGGGCGTCCTGTTCGGCCCTGGCCAGCTCTTCGAGCCGGGCATTCGACGAGACCACGGCCTCACCGATTTCCGCGAGCCTGCGCCGCGAGTTGGTCGCCTCCGCCTGCGCGAGGGCAGACTCCTGCTCGGCGCGCACGGATGCTTCGCGACGCTCCGCGACTTCGTGTTCGGATTCGCGCACACGCGCGAGGGCCGCGCTGAGGACCTTCGCGCCTTCTTCGCGAGCGGCCTGAAACCGCGCGAAGCGCTCTGAGACGGCGCGATGCTCTTCCTCGGCCTGCGCCAACTCCGCCGCGGCCGTCTCGCGAGCAGACGCATCGGCGTGAGCCGCGGACCCATTCACTCCCGGGCTGCCGCCGGCGATCATGCGGCCAGGATTCAGCACGTCGCCTTCGCGGGTCACGAACAAAGTGCCGTGGCCGTTCAGGTTGGATGCCGCCATCGCGGCATTGAGATCGTCGGTCACGATCACGTGCCCCAGCATCACCTCTGCGAGCCCGCGGAAGCGGGGCTCGACTTCGATCATGTCAACCAGGCGTCCAGCGACACCGGGAGCTTCGATCGCGGGATGAGGCACGACTTGCGCATCGGGTTCCTGCACGAAGCTCAACCGCCCGCCGCGATCGCGCTTGAGGATCTCGATTGCTCTGAGCGCGAAGCTCGGCGAATCGACGACGACTGATTCCATCTCGCCGCCCAGAACCGCGCTCAGCGCAGGGGCCAGGTCGGCAGGCGCGCGCACGACTTCGTGCAGCCAGACCGGAGCGGTCGTGGGACGGTCGCCGTTCATCGATTCGAGCACGGCGGTCAAGCGCCGGGTGCGCTCGGACACGCCGTGCGCCGACATCGCTTCGCTTCGCGACGCAATCATCGAGCGCAGCGAGGCGAGCCGCTGCGCCAGGTGTTCCAGCGTGGCGCGCGCCTCGATCTCGCCCTCTTTCGCTTCGCGCTCGGCAGTTTCGAGGGCGGAGAGTTCGGCATGACAGCGCTCAAGGCGCTGTTCGGCCGCCGCGAGCAATGCATGCGCGTTGGAGGTCAGCGCCTGAAGCCGCAGCGCACCTTCATTGCCGGTGTTGAAGGCGGCGAGCTTTTCTTCAAGCTCGGCACGCTCTCCGGTGAGATCGCCGAGGCGTCCGCGCACGACAGCCGCTTCGCGAATGATATCGGCCAAGTCGTCCTTGAGACCCTCGGCCCTGGCATCAGCGTCTTTGAGATCCTTTTCGACGACGCGAAGTTGCGCGGTCAGATGAGACAGCGCAGTTTCGCCGGCAGACTCACCACCCGCAGTCTCGCGAGCGAGGCGTGCACCCGCTTCCGCGCGCGCCCCGCGCGCGAGGACGGCATTGGCTTCCAGCTCCTCGATCTTCGCGAGGATTGTCGGTTCCGATTCGCTCAGGTCGCGCAGCTTACGGGTCAGAAACTCGCGCGTACGCTCACGCTGCGCAGCCGCGGCATGGAGGCTTTCGAGTTCACGCTCGGCGCCGGCCAGTTCGCTGCGGGATGACTGCGCCTCTGCAGACGCGGATTCCACGAGCGCCTGCGAGTCCGAGGCCTGCCGGCGCGAATTGTCGATCGAGTTGGCGAGTTCTTCGGCGCGTGCAGCCTCAGCACCGAAGCTTTCCCGCTCCGCGATCAGTCGCCGTGCCGCGGTCAGTTTCTCCAGCTCCGACAACTCCGCGCGAATGATCTTGTACTGTTCCGCCTTCCTGGCCTGGCGGCGCGCATAGTTGAGCTGACGTTCGATTTCGCTGATGACGTCGTTGACGCGCGAGAGATTTTCTTTAACGCGATCGAGTTTGCGCTCCGCGATCTCCTTGCGTCCCTTGAACAGCGAAAGGCCGGCGGCCTCTTCGATCATCGAGCGGAGTTCGTGCGGCTTGGCCTGGATGATTTCTTCGATCTTGCCCTGCTCGATCAGTGAATAACCGCGGCTATGAATCTGCGCGGCCATAAAGAACTCGGTGATGTCCTTAAGGCGGCAGGGAATCTTGTTGATCAGGTACTCGGAATCGCCGGAACGATAGACGCGGCGCGTAACCGCGACTTCGCTGAGCGCACCGTAGGGTTCGGGGAGTTTGCTTCCATCCTCGGCTTCGAGGATGAGCGAGACTTCCGCCATCCCGGCAGCGGGATTCTGATCGTTGCCGGCGTAGACGAGATCCTCGGTGCTCTTGCCGCGCAGGCGCGTGGGCGCTTGCTCGCCGAGAATCCATCGAATGGCGTCAACGACGTTGGACTTTCCGCAGCCGTTGGGACCGACTACCGCAGTCATCCCGGGCGCAAAGCTAATCGTCGTGGGTTCGAAAAATGATTTGAAGCCTACTAACTCAAGGCTTTTTAAGCGCATGCTGCCATCGCCTCCACCTCACCACCGCCACCATATGCTTATCCCACGACATCATGGGCCCGATCAAGACGTATGCCCCAAGATATCGGGGCTCCGAAGGCCTTTCCTGGCCGCTATAGAAGCCGCCCAGACGGGCTATTCCTGGATTAATTCGGTATTCCAGTAGGCGCTGTCGACCTGCGACACAAACGGCATCCACTCCCGGTAGCGGCGCAACGAGAACATCTCGGCGCTGAAAGGGGTCCATTCGGGCCGCTTGGGCTTCTTGATGAGAAACATGTTCGCTTCTTCCGGGGTCTGCCCGCCCTTGCGGCGATTGCAGTGATGGCAGGAGCAAACGATGTTTTCCCAGGTCGAGGTACCCCCGCGCGATCGCGGGATGACATGGTCGAGGTTGAGATCGGTCCGTGGTAGCCGGCGCGCGCAGTACTGACAGGTATTGTTATCGCGCGCGAAGATATTGAAGCGCGAGAAACGCACATGGCGCTTGGGGATGCGCTCGTAGGCGGTCAGTAGCAGCACCCGGGGGACGCGGATGAACCCGCCTACGGTGCCGACTCGCTCATGCTGGAGCTCAATGGCAAGGTCGCGCCACGAATCGAAATCGAAGGTGCGGTATTGCTCGTCGACCGCCTTGGCCACCCCCTGATACAGGAGGGCGAAGGCCCGTTTGACCGAGGTAACATGAACCGGCAAGTACGACCGGTTCAAAACCAGTACTTTGGTGTTGAGAATCGCGACGCCGGGCATTGGTGCCGCGATACTTACGGCTGCCGAAGACATCACAAGTTTCGTAACCGCCCGCGGACAGCAAGTCAAGGCTCCGGTCGGTGAAAAGCCTGTGAATTCAAGCCTTTTCTGAGCTTGCCTTGCGCATCCCCAAGTCCACCCGTATGATTCGACTAGTTTGTGGTGGTGGCAGATGGGCGGATGTCCTCTCTTAGGATAATCCTTTCCGGCACCGAAATTCCGCGAAAATTCTTCCGGATCGCATGCGTGTTTGAAACACCGCCGCCAAGGGGCGTAGAACAATTTCCAAGTGAAACGTGAAATCGTAATCAATGCCGCCGCGCTTGAAACGCGGGTGGCTTTACTCGAGGACAACTCGCTGGCCGAGTTCTACCTCGAGCGCGATGCCCATCGCGGACTCGTGGGCAACATCTACAAAGGCAAGGTGACACGGGTACTGCCGGGGATGCAGGCCGCGTTTGTGGATATCGGCCTCGAAAAGGCCGGCTTCCTCCATGTCTCGGACTTCCATGGCGATACCGATGGGCTCAGCACAATAGCCGCGGTTATCGGCGAAGACGTCGAAACCGACGAGCCACCGATACCGCCGCCGCCCGGCACCATCGATGACTCAGCGCAGCCCGATGATCTCGGGATGAACGACGCGGCGCCCGCCGAAAAGCCGCAGCCGCGCCGCAGGCAGCAGCGCCGGCCGCAGCGATCGCGCCTACCCATCGAGCAGCAACTCCGCCGCGGCCAGGAGATCATCGTTCAGATCGCCAAGGAGCCGATGGGCACCAAGGGGGCGCGGCTGACGTCATCGATCTCGCTACCGGGCCGCTACCTGGTCTACACGCCGACGAGCAACCATCTGGGAGTCTCGCGCCGCATCGCCAGCGCGGAAGAGCGCGCGCGGCTGCGCGCGGCAGTGAACGAATCGCGGCCGTCGCAGGGCGGATTCATCGTGCGCACTGCGTGCGAAGGGCTGTCCCGCCGCGACATCCAGCGCGACATCGCGTTCCTGACCAAGACCTGGGACACCATCCAGAAGAAGAGCGAAAAAGGTCCGCCGGCATCGATGCTATACAGCGACCTCGATGTGGCATTGCGCACGGTGCGCGACCTGTTTTCCAGCGAAGTCGAGCGCCTGTGGTGCGACGATGCGAATACCTACAGCCGCATCGTGCAGTTCATCCAGACCTACATGCCGCGGCTGCGGGCGCGCGCGATGCTGCACCAGGGGTCGGAACCGATCTTCGACAAGTTCAATATCGAGCCCCAGATCGAGCGCGCGCTGGAACGCAAGGTGTGGCTCAAATCGGGCGGCTACCTGGTGTTCGATCAAGCTGAAGCACTCACCGCGATCGATGTGAACACAGGACGCTTCGTCGGCAAGCGCAGCCAGGACGAGACGGTGTTGAAGACCAACCTCGAGGCGGTGGAAGAAGTCGTCAAGCAACTGCGCCTGCGCAACATCGGCGGCATCATAATCGTCGATTTTATCGACATGTCGCGCGAGGCCGATCGCAAGAAGGTCAGCGAGGCGCTAGCGGTTGCGCTCAAGCGCGACAAGGCGCGGACCTCCGCGCTCAAGATCTCCGAGCTGGGGCTGGTCCAGATGACGCGCAAGCGCACGCGCGAGAGCCTGGAAGCATCGCTTACCGAGCAGTGCCCACGATGCCAGGGACGCAGGGTCGTGAAATCGATCGCGACCGTAGCTGCAGAAGTGATCCGCGGAATTCGCCGCGAGGCGGCGCGACGGACGCTGGGCGACATGCTGATCGTCAAGCTGAGCCCCGACGTCGCGCGCTATCTCTACGACAACGGCTCCAGGGATCTCGAAGCGCTCGAAGAAAAGCTCGGGGTGAAGGTCGTGCTGCGATCGAAGGACGGGCTCGAGCCGGGCACGTTCGAACTAAGCCAAGCGCCAGCAGCCGCTTAAGAAATCAGGAATCCCCAGATCCCTGCCTGGTGACCTGTAGAGGCAGGCGAATCTCGCACCTCACCCTCCCCTCTCCTTGGACAAGGAGAGGGTAAGAATGTGGATTTCTTTATTCGGTGGCCGTTGCGGCCGCGATTTGGGCGGCATCGCGGATCTGGCCGAAGTGAATTTTGCCCAGATCGAATTCCGATAGTGCTTTGATGAGGCTCTTGAGGGCCGCGTCGCAGGTGGGCATCGTCTTGCGTGCCCGCGATAACGGGTTCGATCGGGCGATGATGAAATTCTTTAGATAGGGATGCACCAGGCCGCGCTTCTTGCCCTGCACGACGAGATCGGTGACCAGCTCATCGGCGCGTTCGACCTGCGCCGCCCGCTCCTCGCGATCTTCGAAGGCTTCTTTCAGCGGCTTGGCCAGAAAGTTGTCGACCCGGCTCAGGATTGGCGCGAACGCGCCGCCCGAGAACTTCGGCTTCTTCTCGTAGAGCAGTCCGAGCGTGATGAAGTGGGCGCGCTCGAACTCGAAGGCGAATTCCTTTTCCTGGCGCCTGGGATGCTCTTCCAGCCGGGCGCGATACATCCGGATCACTTCGAGCGCCTTGTCGCGCAAGTTGTGCGCCTTCTCGGTGTTCAGGGCGAGAATCTGGAAGGCAACTTCGGGTTCCGGAATCACGATCGCGGGGATGCTCTTCGCGCCAGCTTTGGCGGCAGCGGCGCGGCGATGGTTCCCGTTGGGCGTCCAGTATTTTCCGTCCGCGCGCACCGCGACGATCGGCTCGGTGAAGCGATCGATTTTTTTCATCACCTCGATGAGGCGTTTCATATGCGCCGGTGACAGATCGCGCTGATAGGGGGTTGGCTCAACCTTGGCGGTCGGCAGCAAGGCGAATATCTGCCAATGGCCGCCGATCGGCTCCTCGTATGCCGCCAGCGCCTCGCCGCCGTCCTCGTTGATGGCTGCCGCGAGCTCCTCGACCGCCTTGGGAGGCTTGCCCGCCTTTGGAGAAACCGCAAAATCCGCCATGTTGGACCTTGTAATGCATTACCGTCGCTCGCGCCAATCGCGTCTTCTTCTCCGGATGGCTGTCGCGACGATGCTGGTCGCGAGCCTTGCGTCGCAAGCACTCGGGAGTCCGAGAAGCTGGGAGCCCCTCGTCCTGAAGATCACCAAGTCGGCGTGGAGCGCCCCGATTGACCACATCGAGGTTCTCGCCATTCACGAAGGCAATCTCGAACCCATTCCGTTTCAGATCGACGAGAGTTCGGCGGATGGCGACTACCTGTTACCGGACGGCCCCGGGGGGAAGCCGATCGATACGCATCGGGCACTCGGCGAAGGCGATGAAGTCGTGATGATGTTTTCGGACCTGGGCGAGAGACGCGGTCCGAAGATAGCCCTGCCTGCGCAAACCGTGGAGGTGGAGGTGGATGACCCGCTAGACGGCGCGCCGCGCTACGCGTACCTCGCGACCGCAGCTTCTCCGCGGCTCAGTTCCCGGTATTACGTTAGTTTCGATCCCGCGACCGAGACGATTGAGACAGATCATTATCGCATCGGTCTGCGAAACGGGCTGCCGATCGACTACGCGACGCAGAGCCGGATGGGGGAACAGGGACCCAGCCTGATCGATCGAATGAAGGTGCGGCTAAGCACCAGGGTCCTTCACATGGTCCCGTTCTCATTCAACGAAGACGACATCAAGAGCCGGCCTCTGGCCTGGAAAATCGGCCCGGTCCGGGTCATTCGCCGGATCAGTCATTCGGTCGATTTGATCCTCGGGCTTGGCACACCGGAGATTGAGCGCGAAGACCTTTTCTACCGCGACATGCTCAAGACCCCGTTCAAGATGCCTTTGCCCTGGGCGCCCAAAATTTTCTTTGGCGACATTCGGGTAAGAATCGATCTCGATTTCAACGGCCTGGACGGATACGAACTGCTTTGGTCCGACATGAAGATGCCGCCGGTGAAACTCGGCGATCCCGCGATGGAGCGTGAGATTACGGAACAAGGAGCGGTTCCGGTGACATGGATGGGAATCCGCGGCCCCCGCCGCATGACGCTTCAAACGCTCGCGCCAAGCCCCGACCTGTTGCTGCTCACGCGGCAACTTTATTTCAACGATGGCAACCGGCCGGATCCTCCGGAGGGCACTGCCGGGGAACATCCCGGTATCGGCTACGTCATCACGGGATGGGAGAGCCTGGGCAGCGGGGTGAAGGAGTTCGAGGCGCTTCTGATCACGACGCCGGCAGACTATAGTCCCGAAGTTCTGATGAAAGAGCAGCATACGCCTGCTTCGATAACGGCGCGGCCGCTCCTAGACGGAAAATGAAATACTTCTTCATCGCCATCCTCGGTCTCTGGTTGCTCACGGCAAGCGTCGCGGGGTCCACGCAGACGCCCCTGAGCGAGGACTTCGAGCATGGCGTCCCGCAGAGCTGGACCACCGAGGGGCTGGGGCCGCAGCCGGACAAGGGGCGCGTCGAGGACGACGAGGAAACCGGAGGCAATCACTTCCTGCGGATTTCGACCGATGGCTCATTCTACTCGTTTGGAATCGACTCGCCGTTCAACCCCGCCGAGTATCCGATCGTGACGTGGCGATGGCGGGTGGATCGTTTGCCGGACAAAGCCGACATTTCCACGCGCAAGGGTGACGATGCGGCGGCGCGGGTGTTCATTGTGTTCCATGACGCCACCAATCCGGCCATCAAGCGCAAGCTGGAATACGTCTGGGATACCAGTCATCCGGCCGGGTCGGTGATTCCGGACCCTTTCGCACCCGATACCGAGAAGGCGATCGTGCTGGAAAGCGGATCAGCTAAAGTCGGGCAATGGGTTCATGAAGAAGTGAACCTGGTGCGCGACTACGAGCGCGCATTCGGCGACAAACCCGGGCGGGTGAAGACCATCGCATTCGCGAGCAACAGCGAAGAAACTCACTCGGCGACGATGGCCGACCTGGACGATCTCCAGATTGCAGGAAAGTGATTTACGGCGCGAAACGGCGGCGGCTGATCGCGATCCCGGCAACCATGTAGACGAGGCCGAACGCGACGTTGACGGCGCTGGGCAGGAGCACGCTCGATACTGACAGCCCGCGGATCATCAGATCATTGAACGCGCGCATCGCCCAGGTGGTGGGGATCGCCAGCGCCGCTGTCTGCATCCACTGCGGCTCAAAATCGAGCGGCCACCAGCATCCTCCCACCGCCGCCATCGTCATGATCACGATCGCGCCGACGGGAAGCACTGCATCACGGGTCCGCCCCACCCCGGCGACCACCAGGCCGAAGGCCGCCCCCGCGAAAGCAATCGCCGCGGCAGGAATGGCGAGAGCCAGAGGCGACCGGCCCAGGGAGATTCCGAAAAAAACCCATCCCGCGCCGAACAGCACCGCCATCTGAACGAACCCGACGGCGAATCGCGCCAGCAGCTTGCCGGCGAAGGTCGCACCCAGCGGAGCAGCGGCGGCGCGCAGTCGATCCAGCGTTCCCCAGTCGCGCTCGTCGATCAGCGCGAGCGAAACTCCCATCAGCATTCCGATCAACAGGAAGGTCACGGCGAAGCCCGGCACCTGCAAGTCGAACGCATTGAAACCGCTGAGCGGACCGGTCTCCACCCCTTCCGCATCGACTTCGGCGAACTTGATCGTGCCCGGCACCATCGCGGAGAGCGCGGTGGCCTGGATCGGCGTTTTGGGAATCGCCGGAATCGGCGGAAAGGCGACGCCGGGAATGTGGATATTGATATCGGGTGCGGTGACGGACTTCTCCAGCCTGGAGCGCAGAGCGTTGAAGTCCGGCTCCGCGGGTTCCGAACTGGTCATCGTCACCAGGTCGTTGGGCGGATTGGGAAATGCCGGCGGCGGAGGGATATTCGATGCGCGCGAGCCGGCCATCTCCTTCAGCTCGGCGAGCCAGCGCTCGAACGCGGCCTGCGCTTCCTTGAGATGCTGCAAATACTCGCGCGCCTGGCCAAGCAGCGCACTCTGCCTGGCCATCTGCTTGTGGGCCTGCGACGACGCATCGGCGAGAGCTTCGCTGACCGCCTTTTCGGTCTGCGCCTTCGAGGTCGCCATCGCAGCATCGATTTGGTCGCGCACCTGGGCATTTATCTCGGAGCGCGACTTCTGCGCGGTACGGGCATACTCCGCGATCGCGGCACGGGCCTGGTCCGCGCCGTGCTCCGCATCGGCCATCTCCTTCTCGAGGCGATCTTTCGCGGAGACCACTTCATGCCGCGCACGGTCATTGGCCGCCATGTTGATGCGCCGGCCGAGTTCCGCGAGCGCGAGCTGAACTTTGACGGTTTCGAGGTAGCGCACAGGATCGGTGTAGACGATGACCCGCGGAGACGAGCCACTCTGGAAGGCCGCGGTCGTGCCATCGGGAATTACCAGCGCGACCAGCGCCGCTTTCTGCTCACGGACCATGGCGCGAGCGGTGTCGCGATTGTTTGCATCGACCACCACCAGCGAACGATTCGATCGGAGCGCATCGAGGATCGCTTGCGCGACCTCGCCGCCATCTTCGTTGGCGACCGCGATCGTGTAAGTAGACGAACCGCCTCCATAGAGGCTGGAAAGCGAGAACCCGGCTGCGGCAATTACGGCAATCGGCGCAACGATCAGCATGAAGAGGCCGACCGGATCGCGCCGCAGCAAACGAAATTCCTTGATGATCGACAGACGTATCGCGCGAATCACTTCAGATCGGCTTAACACGAAAAACCGCCACAGGGAACGCCATCTCCGCTTGTACGCAGCAAATAGACTGCCTTGACGCTCGGTCCCTCCCGGCATCATCATGCGTTCGCGCGGCTGGTCCGCCGGAATCAAAGATGGATAGCTCCCCTGCTTCACGCCCCGAGCTCAAGCTTGGCACCAACATTTTGTACGGAGTCGGATCGGTCGCGTTCGGAGTTCACCTGACCGCGCTGACCTCCCTGCTCCTGCTTTTCTACAACCAGGTCATCGGATTGCCGGCGGCGTGGGTCGGCGCGGCGATGATGGTCACGCTGATCTTCGATGCGATCTGCGATCCGCTAATCGGCGAATGGTCCGATCACACGCGCTCGCGATGGGGCCGGCGCCATCCATTCATGTATGCATCCGCGCTTCCGATCGGGATCGTTTTCTACATGCTGTGGAACCCGCCGCATGGATGGTCGAACCAGGTGCTGGTGGTTTACCTGGTCGCGATGCTGGTGATCGTGCGCGTGCTCCTGAGTCTTTACGAGATTCCGAGTTCCGCGCTCGCACCGGAGCTGACGCTCGACTACGACCAGCGCACCAGCCTGATGAGCTGGCGGTTCTTTTTCGGCACCCTGGGCGGCGCCGCGATGGGCGTCCTGACCTTCCAGGTCTTCCTGCGTCACGATGCGACCCATCCGCTGGGAGTCCTGAACCGGGCGGGCTACAGCTACTACGCGCTGACCGCGGGAATCGTGATGTTCGTATCGATCATGATCTCGTGCCTGGGAACGCATCGGTTCATCACCAACCTCGTGCAGGAACCGAAACGCGAGCAGAGCTGGCCGCAACTATGGAACGAGCTGAAGGGAACGTTGTCGAATCGTTCGTTCCTGGCGTTGATGGTGTCGGGAATCGTGGGCGCGATTTCCGGCGGCCTGGCCACCAGCCTCGATTTGTATTTCACGAACTACTACTGGGAGCTGAGCCCAAAGCAGATTTCGTATTTCTCAATTGTCGCCTTGTTCGCCGCGTTCCTCGGCGTCGGACTCGCGCCCCTGGCATCGAGGCGATTCGGCAAGAAGCGCTCGATGATCGGTTTGTTCGTACTTTCCACGGTCACCGGCGCGGGACCCGTGACTCTGCGCCTGCTCAATTGGTTTCCTGAAAATCACAGCCCGTTCCTGATGCCGATACTGCTCGTGAACTACCTGATGGTCGCGACGTTCGCGCTGAGCGGGTTCATCATCGTGAGCTCGATGATGGCGGATGTGGTGGAAGACGCGGCAGTCGCGACGGGTCAGCGATCGGAGGGCTTGCTGTTCGCGGCCAACGGGCTTTTGAACAAGTGCGTCACGGGAGCCGGGACGTTTCTGTCGGGGCTGCTGCTGGCGGCCGTGAGCTTTCCGCAGGGTGCGGTGCAGGGCCACGTCGATCCCCTGGTCTTACGCCACCTCGCGCTGATCTTCGTTCCGATCACCGTGACGTGCAGCATGGTCTCGATCGGCGTGTTGCTCTTTTACAACATCGATCGCGAGACTCACCTGCAGAACGTGGAGCGGCTGGGCGAAGCAGCACCCGAGGAGAAGACCGCGCAGGCCGTTTGATCGACGATCAGCCGATCCGGGCGCCGAAGATCTGAACGAGGGTGAGCGCCTGCACCGGGTCGATAGTCAGTCCGCGAAGCTGGCCCGCCTCCAGCTTGATTCCATCGAGCGTGGAACTCCGCAGGTCCACCGAGGTCAGCTTTGCCTGTCCGAAGTCGGCATTGGTCAGGTTGCAGTTGGAAAAGACGACGTCATTCAACGCGGCATTGCGGAAGTCGGCATCGAGCAGGTGACAATCCTGGAAGCGTACGCTCCTCAGCTTCGCGCCATCGCAGCGCAGAAAGTCCGCGCGGCAATCCTTGAACAACACCTCGATGGCGTCGGCGCTGCCGAGCGCAATTCCGGTGAGCCGGCAGCGCAGGAACTCCACCCGTCGCAAATGAGTATTGTCCCATCGCGCGTTGCTCAGGTTGCACTTCTCGAAGCGGGCGTCGAGCAATCGCAAGCGGCCCAGTACCGATTCATCGAAAGAAGATCCCCTGATCTCACAGGTATCGAACACGACTCCGCGAGCACGCGACTCGCTGAGGATGGCGCCGTCCACGATGCCACGTTCCAACGCCGCGGCATCGTCGAGTCGTTCGAGCGAAATCGCCTGCAGGGAAACGCCGCTCAGCGCCGGCGCTTCGATCTTGCCTTCCGGCGCACGCTTCCCGGCGGATGCCATCGAGTTACGGATTGTCGCGGAGAGCGCGACCGGTCAGGGCCAGAAAGGCATCCTGCAAGTTCGGGCGATGGAGATAAAACTCAACGACCTGTCCGCCGTCGCGTTCCGCCATCCGCAGGATCTCCGGCGCCTGATCAACATGCGGCAATGCGAGCGAGACCCGCGCGCCCTCATCGCCCTCCCGCGCGAGTTCACGGACGCCGGTTACGCCGTGCGCCCATTCGGGCGGCAACGGCTTCGCGGTCGTCACCTCGATTCGCGGCTCGGCGCCGGCGCGCGCGATCAGCTGTGCGCTGGTGCCTTGCGCGACTACGCGGCCGCGATCGATCAAGATGACCCGATCGGCGAGGCGTTCGACTTCTTCCATGTAGTGCGTGCTGTACAGGATGGCGACGCCGCGCGCCCTGGCAGCCTCGACGATGGTGAAAATCCTGCCGCGCGATTGCGGATCGACTCCCACCGTCGGCTCATCGAGGAGTACCGCGCACGGGCCGTGAATCATCCCGCAGGCGAGATTGAGCCGCCGCTTCATGCCGCCGGAAAAGGGTCCGATGGGATCTTCGGCGCGGTCCGAGAGTCCTACTTCTTCCAGCAATTCTTCGGTGCGTTTCATGGCCGCATCGCGCCTGAGTCCCTGCATCCGGCCGAAGAAGAGCAGGTTCTCGCGTGCGGTGAGAGTTGGGTAGAGGGCGATGGATTGGGGAACCAGCCCGAGGTTGCGGCGCGCCTGCGGGGAGTTGCCGTTCATTATCGCGCCGCCGATTCGAACCTCGCCCGAGTCGGCGGGAATAACACCCGAGAGAATGGAAGCCGTCGTGGTTTTCCCGGCGCCGTTGGGCCCGAGAAGTCCGACCACTTCGCCCGCCGCGACGGTCAGCGAAACTCCATCGAGTGCGACTCGGTCTCCGAAGGTTTTGCGAAGATCGCGTGCTTCGATTTGCGCGTTCATCTGGGCGGATGCGACCGCTCGATCACTCCCCTTTACGGTAGCTCACGATCTCAAGCAGGTTACCATCGAGGTCGAGGAAATACATGCAATCGTGGTCGCCCCAATCGATGGTCGGAGCGGTTTCAACCCCGGCCGCGGCGAGCCGTTCGCGAGCATTGGAGAAATCGGCGCTGCCGACGAGGAACGCGTGATGACCTTTGCCGAGCGGATTGCGGATGCGTGCAGCGCGCTCGGCCGGTGACAGCGGCGCGTGCGCGACTTCGAATAGCGCGAGATTCTGGCCGCCGCAATCCAGCAGCACCTGATCACCCATGCGAGCAACTACCGCGAGTCCCAACACGCCGGTATAGAAAGCCTCCGCCCGCCGCAGGTCGGTGACTTCGAGGCCAAAGTGATCGAGGCGCTGGAGCTTCATGGCAACGGGGGTTCAACCACCCCTACCCGATGACTACGCAGAGGCGGCGGCGACGCTGCGCTGCGCGAGGTCCGGACGACGCGATGCAATCACCCGCTCTTTTTCGCGATGGATGAAGCGCGGATCGAACATCACGATCAGCACCGGCAAAATCGTCATCGCTCCCAGCATCGATACGAACATCCACACCGCCAGCAGCAGGCCCATCTCCGCGTCGAACCGGATACTCGACCAGTACCAGAACAGCACCGACGCCACGAGGGTGAGAGCCGTAAACGCAACGGCTTTCCCCGAGGTCACCAGCGCATGATAGGTTGCATCCCGAATCTCGCGACCCAGCGCGAGCTCCTCGATAATTCTACTTACTATGTAAATTGCGTAGTCGATTCCAAATCCCACGCCGACTGTTACGACCGGCAGGGTATTGATGTTGATGCCGATCTCGTGCGCGCCCATGTATGCGTTAATCGCCGCATTGGCGAGCGCGAGCGGGAAGAGCAGGTACAACCCCGCCATGAACGATCGATAGGTCACCAGCACGATTATGTAGATCGTCGCGAACGCCAGGATGTTGAGGCGCAAGTCGTTGTCGATGATCTCCTGGTTGGCGGCGGCGAGCTCGCCGATAATTCCTCCCCCCGGTTTGAACTCGACACCCGGCACCTGGTTCCTGGGATCCGCAAAGAACTTCTCGGTACGCTCCACGATGCGCTGGATGTTCTCGCCTTCGCGGTTCATGCAAAAGAGCGTGATCTGGGTGGCTTCGCGCCTCGGGGTCAGGACGAATGCCGTCGCGAGCGGCGATGAACCCGCGAGGAACTGCTGGAGAAGCTGACCGGTCGTTCGTCGAGTGGTGGGCAAGACACTCCACTTGAACTGGAACTCCTTGAGCGGGCCGCCGCTGTTGGCGAGCTGATCGGCCAGCGAGTAGGAACCGCCAACTTCGGGGTCACCCTCCATGTAACGTTGGTATCGATCCATGACGTGATAGAGCCGGGGATCGTCGAGCACGCCACGTCCCTTGAGTTCGACCACTACGAGGAACGGATCGATTCCGCCGAATCTCTTCTGGATGGCGGCCGCGGCGCGATTGTAAGGGGAATTCGGCCACAGGTAGGGCGTTTCCGAACTCGGGTCTCCAACCTTCAGACCCGTCCAGAACGACGCGCACAGCACGATCACGCCGATCGTCGCTAGGGTGGTGACAATTCGCCCGCTCGGTGAAAGCATCGGCCGTGCGATGCCTTCAAGCATCCGCTTGAAGAACCCCTTTTCACGCCGTTCGATCACGTCGATGCGCGGAGGTTCCAGGTAGTAGTAAACGATCGGGTTCAGCAGCAATTCGCTGACGATGATCGCGGCGATCCAGAACGACGCCGTGATCGCGAGCTTCTGCAGGAACACCACCGGAACCAGCAGGATCACCAACACGCCGAACGCATCGGTCAGAATTCCCGACAGCGACGGCACGAACAGTTCGGAGAACGCCGAGAGGATCGCCTTGGTCTTGTCGCGCAGCCGGTAATATTCCTCGTAGTACCGGTCGTGCATCTGGACCGAGTGGCTCACGGCGCGCGCGGTGATGAGAAATGGAATGACCAGGACGAGGGGATCGAGGGCAAACCCGATGAGCCGGATAAATCCGAGTCCCCAGATCGCGCAGATTACTCCCGAGATGGTCGGCCGCAGCGCGCCGCGCCAATCGTGAAAGTAGAGATAGAGCAGGATCCACAGCGCGACCACCGTGATCATGAAGATTTTAAAGATCTGCGGGGTGTAGTGATAAACCCAGCCATAGAGAATCGGGGGCCCGGTCACGTAGATGCGCACGGTCGAGTCCTTGTTGGGATCGACCACGATCTTGTAGGTCTCCTGGAATATCTTGCGGTAGTCGAGCCTGCTCTCCAGGAAAGTCGCGCTGATCTTCGCCGCCTTGTCATCGAACGAGACGAACTGTCCGTAAACCACTCCCGGATTTTTGTGAACGTTGCCCTTGAGGTCTTCCAGCTCCTTGGGCGTGTCGGGAATCTTGCCCTCAGGCAAGATCGGCGATGCGAGCACGACTCCGCCGGGTAGCGGGCGGAAAAAACTCGCGTTGGTGAGAGAACGCACGGAACCGTGCTGGATGCCGTACACCAGGTCCATATCGCGCGTCATGTTCGCGATCTTCTGGATGATGTCGTGCGTGTAGATGGTGCCGTCGCGGGCCTCCACCATGATCGTGACGTTGTTGGTGCCCCCGAAGAATTCCTCGTACTTCTGGTAGGTCTTGATGAAGGGATGGTTTTTGGGCAGCAGGTCGCCGAAGCTGGTGACCAGTTGCGTCTGCGCCGCGAAATATCCAAAGAACACCGTCATGCCGCCCAACACGAGCAGCACCAGGAAGCGGCGCTTGATAATCCATTCTCCGAATCGATACCAGGTCATCGCGGTCTCCGCCCCTTATCCTTGTCCCGTGCAGAAGCGCCAGCTCTTGCCGCCGTCGTCGGTGTAGAGAATCGTGCCGAATCCGACTATCCATCCGTGTCGGTCGTCGAAAAAACGCGCCTGCGTTAGTGGCAGCGGAGTCGCCGGAAAACCCTCGATAGGCCCCCAGGCGCCGTTGCCCTGCAGGCGCAACGCGGTCCCGTTGAGACCGGTCGTCAGGCCGCTGTCCTTGCCGTACAAACCGATCGAATAGAGGGGTTCCTGGGCGGGAAGGTCGAGGCGCAGCTGGCCCGGCACGAGAGTGTCGGGAGGACCATCGGGCTTGTCCGCCTCGTGTTCAAAGCTCCAGCTTTTTCCGCCGTCCGAGGTCTGGATGATCGTTCCGTGGATGCCGCATGCGGCACCGTGCTGCGCGTCGCGAAAAGAAACCCCGAACAAGCTCGGGAGAGTGTAGTCGAGGAAACGCGGGTCTTCGTTGGTCGCAAGTTCATGCTTCCACTGCGGCATCAGGGCGTCCTGCTGTTCCTGCCAGGTTTTTCCGCCGTTGACCGTGGTCCAGATTCGGCCCAATTCTCCGACTACCCATCCGTGGTTGTCATCCACGAACGTCACCCCGTAGTACGTCGGCTCCTCGAACGGTAACGCATAGTCCCGCAACTCCGGCGGAAAGATGTGCTGCAACTGGCGCTTGAAAAAGCTCTCGCCACCGTCGGTGGTACTCAGGACGAGGCCGCGGTCTCCGACCATGAAGCCATGCAGGCGATCCGGGAAAGAGAGCGCAAAAATATACAGCAAGGTTCGCGTGTTGAGCCGGGTCCAGGTCTTGCCGCCGTCCTGGGTGCGCATCGCAAGGCCGTCCTGACCGCCCAGGTACCCGTCCTTGTCATCGACCATCTGGATCGCAAACACGGCCTGTTCGGTCCCGATGTCGATTGGCTTCAGATGGCGGCCGGCATCTTCGGTTAGCAGCACTTTGCCGCGCGCACCGACGATGAACGCACTCGCGGGACCGGTCGGCCACACGTCGAAGAACTTGTCCTGCAGGGTGACCGGCCGATTAGGCAAATCGGGTACCGCGACCTGGCGATGACAGGCAGTAACGGCCAGGGCGGCAATCGCGAGCAGCAGCGTCACCGTCTGACGCGGGCGAAACTTTGGCATCATTGAAATCTTCAGTTGGGGGTTTGCCCTATACTCAAGCAAAAGTCGGCCACGCGCAAGCATCAAATCATCCCACCTATCGAGTGTTAGAGATCCGCGAGCAACAGGCCCGTAAGGTATTCACCCTCAGAGTGCCCTAACAGGAACGGATGGTCACGGCCGGGACCGAGCCGCGCGAGCATCCGCAGGTTGCGGCGCGCCCGAGCCTGGCCGATTCGCACGGCGTGAACGAAGTCTTCGCCGCGAAAATGTGCGGAGCATGAGAACGTGAGCACGCATCCTCCGGGCGCCAGCACCTTGATCGCGAAAGCGTTCAACTCGGAGTACATGCGGCCCGCGCGATCGGCGTCCGCGCGGCTGCGGGCGAGCGGAGGGGGATCGAGAATCACAAGATCGAATTTTTCCGCGGTCGATGACATGAATTCGGCTGCCTCACCGTGAAAGGTCTCGACCGCCGCGGCGTCCAAGGCATTCAGGGCAAGGTTGCGGCTCACGAGATCGAGCGCGCGCGCGGAAGTATCTATCGCCACCACTCGTTTGGCGCCGGCCTTGAGCGCGGCGAGAGAAAACCCGCCCCCGTAGCAGTAGGCGTCGAGGACTCGCGCGCCGGCAGACAACGATCCTGCCAGGGCATGGTTCTCGCGTTGATCAAGAAAGGTACCGGTTTTCTGGCCATGCGCGAGATCGACAATGAACTTGATGCCGTTCTCGAGCCCGAACGCCTCGCCGACCATCTCTCCCGCCAGGACCCCAACGCGATCTTCCAGACCTTCCTGCTTGCGGACAGCGCCCTGGCTGCGCTCGATGATCGCGCGCGGCGAGAAACGCGAGCTAAGCGCCGCGACCAACTCTTCGCGCATCAGGTCGCCGCCGGCAGTCAGGAGCTGCACCACGAGCACGTCGGCATAGCGATCGACGACCACTCCGGAGAGGCCATCGCCGTCGCCGTTTACGAGCCGATACGAATCTGTGTCATCGCTCACAAAACGACGCCGCAGCTGGGCGGCACTTTCGAGCCTGCGATGGATAATCTCCGGGATCGATGGAGCTGCCCCCCACGCGAGCATGCGGACGGCGATGGTGGTGCGGGGGTTGTAATAGCCAACGCCGATCAGGTCACCGCCGGCATCGTAAAGCTCGGCGCGTGAACCGGCAGCCAGGTCGGCAGGATCGACGCGATCGATGGCCTGCGAAAAGATCCACGGATTTCCGCCGCGCACCGGACCATCGCGACCCGCGCGCAAGTAGATGCGGCCCGTGTTCATCGCGATGGCCAGGCGGATTCTCCCGGCCGGGTGAATTCGCCGCTGCGCCCTCCGCGCTTCGTCACCAGCCGGATGGCGCCGATCTCCATCGCGCGATCGATCGCCTTGGCCATATCATAAATGACCAGCGCGGCCGTGCTGACCGCCACCAGCGCTTCCATCTCCACGCCGGTGCGCGCCTGGGTGACGGCGCGCGCTTCGATTTCAAGGATCGATCGCTTGCCATCCGGGCGGAAGTCCACTGAGACGACCTCGAGCGGAAGCTGATGGCACAGCGGAATCAGCTCGTGGGTGCGCTTCGCCGCCATGATTCCGGCCAGGCGCGCCGCGGACAGCGCTTCGCCCTTCTTGAGCTTGCCGCCCACGATCGCAGCCAGCGTCGCGGACGCCATGCGAATCTTGCCGCGCGCGACCGCCTCGCGCCGCGTGACGGGCTTTTCGCCCACGTCGACCATCCTGATTCGCCCGCGCGAATCGAGATGCGTCAGTCGGGCGGAAGTCTTGCGGGGTTTCGCTTTGCGCACGGCCATCGGTTGCGAGCTTATGTTGACCGACTCCGCATATACAATAAACTGCACGCACACCTTTCACTCGGAAAACGGCATGGCAGACGAAGTAAACAAGGTCCTAATTCTCGGATCCGGTCCCGCGGGACTGACCGCCGCGCTGTATACCGCGCGCGCCAACCTGGAACCGCTGGTCATCGAAGGTACGTCGCCGGGCGGCCAGCTCACGATCACCACCGAGGTCGAAAACTACCCCGGATTTGAAAAGGGTATCCAGGGTCCCGAGATGATGGATGTGTTCCGCCGCCAGGTGGAACGATTCGGTACCCGCTTCATGACCGGCGAAGTCAGCGAGGCGCGTCTCGGCAAACGTCCTTTCGAACTGGTCGTCGACGGTGCGACGGTCAAGGCGCAGGCGGTTATCGTCTCGACGGGCGCATCGGCGAAGCTGCTCAATATCGAGTCCGAGAAGCGCCTGATGGGTTACGGCGTAAGCGCGTGCGCGACCTGCGATGGCGCATTCTTCAAGAACAAGGAAGTCGTGGTGGTGGGAGGCGGAGACACCGCGATGGAAGAAGCCACGTTCCTGACCCGGTTTTGCAGCAAGGTGACGATCGTGCATCGGCGCGACGCCCTGCGTGCATCGAAGATCATGCAGGATCGCGCGACGAAGAATCCGAAGATCGCGTTCGTGTGGGATTCGGTGATCGACGAAATTCACGGCGAGCCCAAGGACGGCGTCAGCGGCGTGCGGCTGAAAAATCTCAAAACCGGCGCGACCAGGGAGTTCAAGACCGACGGCGTGTTCATGGCGATCGGACATCAGCCGAACACCAACATCTTCAAGGGCCAGCTCGAGATGGATGACCTGGGCTATCTCAAGGTGCGCCCCGGCTCGACCTACACCAATATCGAGGGCGTGTTCGCGGCCGGCGACGTGGCGGATCGCTTGTACCGGCAGGCAGTGACGGCGGCGGGCACCGGATGCATGGCGGCGATCGACGCCGAGCGCTGGCTGGAAGCGCAGCACGCCGACTAAGCAGAAACCATCTCGTTCGTGCGCTCGCTGATTGTTTAAGGAAGGCTGAAGCCCAACCTTCGCACCTCACCCTAACCCTCTCCCGGGACAAGGAGAGGAAACAGGAGCTTGACATTCGGCTTCGACTTGAGCGATTGTCCGAAATCTAGGACACCTGTCCAAATCCACGATGCCCCGATACGCCACCGCCGGGTTCAAGGCCGAAACGCGCCGGATGCGCCGCGAACAGATCGAATCCGCGGCGCTCAAGACCGTGCTCAAGCACGGGTTCCCCGGCAGCTCGCTGCGCGTGGTCGCCCGAGAGGCGCGGGTTCCGCTCTCGATCCTGCACTACTACTTCAAGGACAAGGACGAGCTGATGCTCTCGGTCGTGGAGCGGATGTTCGAGGCGGAGATGGGGAGACTCAGGGAAGCTCGTGCGAAAGAGCCGAACCCGCTGCGCCGGATCGAAAATCTGCTGGAAGAGTACGTGATGCGGACCACGAACGAATGGCAGTCCACCATCGCGATCATCGAGTATTGGGCGGCCTGTGTGCGCAAAAGGACGGTGGATCGTTTCTACACGCAACTCCACTTCCGGCTGCGAGACCTGCTCGGCGAAGCCCTGCGCGAGGCCGGAGCGGACGATGCCGACTCGCTCGCGCTGGCGCTGCTGGGAATGATGGTTGGATACGCGACTTTCTATCAGACCAAGCCGGCGGATCCCGCGGAACGGGAACGATTGCTTTCCTTTGCGCGCGGGATGGTGCGGCGGGCGATCGGTAGCCCCCGCAGCGTGCGACTGGTCAAACACCGACGCGAGGGGTGAGGACGATGCGTTCGATACGGCATCCTCTTAGTGGCGCGCTCTACGATCTCCAGGCCGACGGAACCGTGCGCGTCGAGAAAGACGGCAAGGCCGGAGTGTTTCGCGCCGATGGAACATACGTATCGGGGGAAATTTATTTTGCCGATCCGCACCTGTGCGTGTGGATCGGTGGGCGCGATCTGCCATCGCGCTTTCGCCCGCGCAGCGGACCGCTGGTTCCCAACAAGGCTTCGTGACCGAAGGAGGCGAAGATGGGTGCTGCTGAAACAAGCTCAACGATACCCGGGCAATGGCTGACGTATCAGCGCCTGCTCGACGGCGATAGCCATCCGGTTCCGCGCGTGCTGCGGCTCGAAAATCCAATCGAGCTTCCGCCCTCGGAGATCGCGGTCGAGCGGTACACCTCGCGCGAATTTTTCGATCGCGAAGTAGAACGGCTCTGGAAACGGGTATGGCAGATGGCGTGCCGCGAGGAAGATATTCCCAACGTCGGCGACAATATCGTTTATGACATTGCGGGCATGTCATTCTTCGTCGTTCGGACCGCACCCGATCGATTCAAAGCGTTCTACAATGCGTGTCTCCACCGGGGGCGTCTGCTCCGCGAATGCGGCAGTACGCGCGCGACCGAGTTTCGCTGCCCGTTTCATGGCTTCGCGTGGAATATCGACGGCAGTTTGAAGCAGATCCCATGTCAGTGGGACTTTCCTCACATCAAGCCGTCGGAATGGTCGTTGCCGGAAGCGAAGGTCGGAAGTTGGGGCGGTTTTGTTTTCATCAACCCCGATCCCGATGCGATCCCATTCGATGAATTCCTCGGACCCGAGCTGACCGACCAGTTCCGGCGCTGGCCGCTGGAGCGCCGCTACAAGCAGGCGCACGTCGCGAAGATCCTGCGCTGTAACTGGAAGGTCGCGCAGGAAGCGTTCATGGAAGCCTTCCACGTGGTAGCGACGCATCCGCAATTACTCGCGGGAATCGGCGACGCGAACTCGCAGTACGATGCGTGGGGAAATTTCTCGCGCGCCATCACCGCCAACGGTACCCCGAGCCCGCATCTGTCGTGGAAACCGAGCGAGCAGGAGATGTTCGATGCGATGACGGACCGGAGGCTCGATGAACCTCCGATGCTGGAGATCGGCGGGCAGCTAACCGCGCGTATCGCGTCGGCTGCGGGAGCCCGCGAGATGCTGAGGCCGGCGCTGGGCGCGGCGGTCGAGGAGTTGTCCGATGCTGAAATGGTGGACAGCTTCTACTACACGGTGTTTCCCAATTTTCACCCGTGGGGCGCGTACAACCGCATCGTCTATCGCTTCCGTCCCAACGGCACCAACGTCGATGAATCGATCATGGAGTGCATGTACCTGGCGCCCTACCCGCCCGGAGAAAAGCCGCCCGCGGCGCCGATTCATCTGCTCGGGGCGGACGACGACTGGACCGAGGCGCCTGAACTGGGGTTCCTGGCGCGCGTGTTCAACCAGGACACTTTCAACCTGCCCAAGGTTCAGCTGGGCCTGAAGACGATGAAGAAGAGAACTGTAACGCTCGCGAACTACCAGGAAACCAAGATTCGGCATTTTCACCATCTGCTCGATCAGTGGCTCGCGCGATAGCGGCGAAGGAGTAGTGAGATGGATCTCGGACTGGGCGGCAAGGTCGTGATGATAACCGGCGCAAGCAAGGGGCTCGGACGCGCGATGGCGCAGGCGTTCGCAGCGGAAGGCGCGCGTTTGAGCATCTGCGCTCGGGGAGCCGAAGCATTGAAGCAGGCCGAGGGCGAGCTGCGCTCGGCGGGCGCGGAGGTTTTTGCGCAGGCGCTGGATACGACAGATAGTACAGCAACCGCGCGATGGGTCGCGGCGACCGCTGAACGGTTGGGCGGAGTCGACGTGCTCATCAACAACGCTGGCGGCGCGAACCCGCAACCCTTCACGGCGCTCGACGAGAAGGCCTGGAAGGCTGCGTTCGATCAGAATTTCTTCTCGGCGGTCGCGCTTGCGCGGTCGTGCGCCGATCAAATGCAGAAGCGCGGCGGCGGCGCGATCGTCAACATCAGCTCGATCTACGGCCGCGAAGCGGGCGGCCCGGTGAGCTACAACGCATCGAAGTCGGCGCTCATCTCGCTCACCAAGATGCTCGCGCGGGAACTTGGGGCGCTGAGGATTCGCGTCAACGCGATTGCGCCCGGATCGATCATTTACCCGGGCGGCGTCTGGGAGAGCATCTTCAAGCAGAACCCTGCCTTCGAGAAGGATTTTCTCGCGCACGAGTTTCCCTGCGGACGGCTGGGCCGACCCGAGGAAGTCGCTTACGCGGTCGTGATGCTCGCGTCGCCGCGCGCGAGCTGGATTACCGGGGCGTGCGTGCCGGTCGATGGCGCGCAAGGCCGCAGTAACATCTGAGGTCGCATCGCGATGGCATCGCTCGCCGAGATCAATCCATTCAGCCCCGAATCAATCGAGGATCCGCGCGCGTTCTGGAGTGCGATGCGCTCGGAGCGGCCGGTCTACGAGATTCCGGGGACTGGATTCTTCGCCGTCAGCAGGTACGAGGACGCGCTCTACGTGCTGACCAACGAAGAGATCTTTTCCTCAAACCAACCGCCCGGCATGCAGACGCAGCCCGGCCCCGAAATCGAAGAGATCCTGAAACAGGGCTATCCACCGGCCAACACTCTGCTGACCAACGATCCGCCCTCGCACACTCGATTTCGCGCGCTCGTGAACAAGGCATTCACGCCACGCCGGGTGGCGGCGATGGAGCCAAAGATTCGTGAGATCGCCAACCAGCTGGTCGATGGATTCATCGGCGATGGCCGTGTCGAACTGGTCTCGCAATTCGCGGTAGGTCTTCCGCTCACCGTTATCGCCGATTCGCTTGGCGTGGCCCGCGAGGACATGGCCAAGTTCAAGAGATGGTCCGACGATTCGGTGGCGCCGCTGGGCGGAATGATTACCTACGAGCGACAAATCGAATGCGCGCGCAGCCTGGTCGAATTCCAGCATTACTTCGCCGCTCGGCTCGAAGAGCGACGGGCCGAGCCGCGCGACGATATGCTGACCGATCTGGTAAACGCGCGTCTCGATGGAGTTGAGCCGCTGAATGTCGCCGAGCTGCTCAATATCCTTCAGCAGTTGCTGGTGGCCGGTAACGAGACGACCACCAACCTCATCGCCAGCGCGATGATGATCCTGCTGCGCGATCCCGCGCAAATGGCGGCGTTACGGGCCGACTCCTCGCTGATTCCCAACTTCGTGGAGGAGGCGTTGCGCCTCGAATCGCCGGTCACTGCGCTGTTTCGCGTGGCGCGGATCGACACCGAGGTCGGTGGCGTCAAAATTCCGGCCGGATCTCGGCTGGCTGTGATCTACGGATCAGCCAATCGCGATGACAGCCAGTTCCCGGGCGCGGAGCGCCTGGACATCCGCCGCGAGAACGCGCGGACCCATCTCGCGTTCGGCCAGGGCGTGCACTTTTGTATAGGCGCCGCACTTGCACGACAGGAAGGAAAGATCGCGTTCGAGACATTGCTGGACCGCCTCAAGGGCATTCGCTTCGCGGCCGAACGAAACGATTTCACGCATACCCCGAGTTTCATCCTGCGCGATTTGAGAGAATTATGGTTGGAGTTCGACCCAATCTGAGCCAGGACTCCGGCCGGCGCTTACGTGAGCACCATCAAGAAAGAGATCGAGACCTACTATCAACGCGGTAAGGAATTGAATCGATTGTCCGCCGGAAGCGGCGAACTGGAACGGGTCAGAACCCAGCAAATCCTCGCGCGTCATCTGCCTCCGCCGCCGGCTATCGTTCTGGACGTCGGCGGCGCGGCCGGAGTTTACGCTTTTCCGCTGGCGGAAGCGGGCTACACCGTCCATCTGATCGATCCGGTCGATCTTCACCTGGAGCAGGCGCGCGAGCGTTCCGCAAAATCGAGTGCGGCACTCGCCTCGATTGCGACGGGCGATGCGCGTCGCCTCGCCTTTGGCGACCGCAGCGTCGATGCAGTTCTTTTGCTCGGACCGCTTTATCACCTGGTCGAACGCAGCGATCGTGACCTTGCGCTGAAGGAAGCATGCAGGGTCCTGAAACCCGGCGGTTGCATAGCGGCCGCGGCGATCTCGCGCTTCGCGTCCCTGGTCGACGGCCTGCTGCAGGGGCATTTCGGCAACCCGGAGTTTCGAAGAATTGTTTCGAGCGATCTCGCGACCGGACGACACGAGAATCCAGGCGGTCTTCCCGGTTACTTCACGACCGCTTACTTTCATCGTCCCGAGGAACTCTCCGATGAGGTTCGCGAAGCCGGATTCGACGATGTCCGCATCCTCGCGGTCGAAGGCGTCGCGTGGAGCGCGACTCACTTTGCCGAGGCCTGGAATGATCCGGTGCAGCGGTCAAAGCTGATGGAATTTCTGTCGATGCTCGAAACAGAACCGTCCCTTTTGGGCGCCAGCGCACATCTCATCGCGGTGGCCCGTCGCGCGGACTGAAGTCTGCGCTCACTTTCCACGCGAGTTCTTCTCCCGGAGGGAAAGAAGCCCGGCGCGCTGCGCGAGCCACCCTCTCCCTTCGGGAGAGTCACTTTCCCGTATATGTCGCCACGCTCGGGTTGCTGTGCTAAGCAACGCGGCTATGGCTGACATGTCCTTTCCCAAGGGGTTTCTGTGGGGCACCGCCAGCGCCTCGTATCAGATCGAAGGTGCCTGGAACGAAGACGGCAAAGGCGAATCCATCTGGGATCGCTTCTCGCACACTCCCGGAAAGATCAAACGGGGAGAGACCGGCGACGTCGCCTGCGATTTCTACCATCGCTACAAGCAGGACATAGCGATCCAGTCCGAACTCGGGCTGAACGCGGCGCGGATGTCACTATCGTGGCCGCGCATCCTTCCGACCGGTCACGGCGCGGTCAATCAGAAAGGGCTCGACTTCTACAGCCGCGTAGTCGATGAATTGCTCGCTCACAACATCCAGCCCTGGTTCACGCTCTTCCACTGGGATTTGCCGCAGGCGCTCGAAGAGAAAGGCGGATGGCCCAATCGCGATCTCGCCGAATACTTCCGCGACTACGCCGCGGTCGTCATCGATCACCTTGGGGATCGCGTGAAACACTGGATGGTTTTCAACGAGCCGTGGGTATTCACGATCCTCGGCTACCTGGTGGGAATTCACGCGCCCGGACGGCGCGAAGCCAACGAAGCGATTCGCGCGACGCACACGGTGAACCTTGCGCAGGGCCTCGCGGCGCGCGCGCTGCGTGAATGTCATCACAAGCCCGCGATGGTCGGAACGGCATTCAGCATGGCCTCCGTGTACGCCGCATCGGATTCGGATGAAGACAAGTCGGCGGCGGAGCGGTGGCATCGATTTTCCAACTTGTGGTTCCTCGAGACGGTGATGAACGGACGGTATCCCGAGGCGTATCTGCGGGGCACGATGGCGGATCGGGTCGAGATCAAGGCCAACGACATGGAGACCATCAAGGCTCCGCTCGATTTCATCGGAATCAATCTCTATTCGCGAGCGGTGGTTGCGCACGAACCCAATGACCATCACCTGGCCGCGAAACAGATTCGAGGAGGATCCGAGGAAGTCACCGACTTCGGATGGGAAGTGGTTCCGGAGGCGCTCTCGCAGATGGTCTTGCGGATCGCGAAGGACTACCCCGGCCTGCCGATCTACATCACGGAAAATGGATGCTCGTTCGCAGACGGCCCGGGACCCGATGGCAAGGTGAACGATCAGCGGCGCGTGAGCTTCATGCGCCGCTACCTGGCGGAGCTCAATCGGGCTATCCGCCAAGGCGCTGACGTACGCGGCTACTTCACGTGGACCCTGACCGACAATTTCGAATGGGCCGAGGGGCTCACCGGCCAGCGCTTCGGTATCGTATGGTGCGACTTCAAGACCCAGAACCGCATCATCAAGGAGAGCGGGCGATGGTATGGGAAGGTCGCGCGTTCCAACGCGCTGGACTTCGATCCCGGCGAGCGGCACGAACGCTGATGCCGGCGTGAAGCCGCGCGGAAAGATTTTGATCGATGTCCGGTACTGAAATTCTGATCTGGATTCATATCCTCGCCTGGGCGGCCTATTTCGGTGCGCAGTTCGCGGTCATCTACATGATGATTCCCGCCGCCGAGCGCGCGCCCGATGAGGCGCATCGGCGCGCGAGCCTGATCGCGGGTTTCAAGTTCTACAACCCGTTCACGCTGGCAACGATGCTCGTGATCGTCATCACGGGCGCGATGCGTCTGACCGACCTGAAGGCGGAGATGAAGTTCGACTATTTTGCGAAAATCGGCGAGCCGCTCGCGCTCAAGCTCGGGCTCGCCTTCCTGATCATCTTCCTGCAGACGTACATCTGCCTGGGACTCGCGTTTCGCATCGGCCGGCAGGAAGAAATCGCGGCACACGGCGATGGCGAAGCGTTCACCGTGGAACAGGTCAATTCCATCCTCGCGCGGATTCGCGCGATGGTGTGGGTGACGATCGTGCTGACCGCGATTACGGTCCTGGTCTCGTTAACAATTGTGCGGCGCGCTACGGCTGGCGATATGGTTTACATCGGGCCGGCGCGCGCCGCACATCCTGGTTGGCTCTGCCCAACCAGCGGCGCGCGCGATGCGCGAGTCGGATGATTAGGCGAGAGCGAGTAGCGAGGTCACGACGTACAGCAGGGTGATGATGCCGAAGGCGATTCCCGGCAGTTCCGTCAGCAAGCTGTTCTGGGCGACGCGGATATAGTCGGTCGGCGCCGCCGGCACAGTTGCAGGGTTAACGCCCGCTACTCTGGCTCGGTTGGTCGTCGTCGCGTTCATGATAGATTCCTCCACTTAGTGCTTCGATTCGTTATGCGAGGGCGAGCAGAGAGGTCACGATGTATGCAACCGTGATCACCCCGAACACCACTCCGGGCAGCTCATTCAGCCACGCGTACTGTGCGAATCGGACCGCATCGGTCGACGCCTGGCCCTCAACTGCCGCAAACCCTTCAAGCCTTGCCTCATTGGTCGTCGCGTTCATCTTCGGTTACCTCCCGTCAAACTTGACAGTCGGTAAAGCAACGGCTGTGCCATTGAATTTTTGTGGATTTTGCTACGTCCAACGGATCTGCAAGTTGTGCAAAAGATCAGGGATTTTCGAGAAATCCGAGGAAGAATCAGCGCTTTTTACCATTTCGCAGTTTGCGATACGCAAATTACCTCGGATCCAGAATCGCATTAAGATTCTATTTTTGCGAAACGCCGCAAGATGCGTACTGCGGGTGCGCAGGTCTGAAACCTGACTTGCGGGAAAGTCCCTTTGATCATGGGCATCGATCTGCAACAGTCTGACTGCATGGATGCAGAGTCTCCAAGTGCCGCTTCGCAACCTGCTTCACGAGCGACCGGCCTCCTGGACGAATCTGTCATCGCTAGCCCCAAGCCGGAACCCCGAACCAAAACGGTACTGCTGAGCCGCGACATGATGGTCCGGCTTATCGAGCAGCTCGTCTTCGTAACCGCTGTTATCGGCGCGGTCGCGCTCGGGATGGGGATAACCTCGTATTTCGGAGAGCATCGCTACCTCGGCGCCTATCTGCTGGCATACATCGGATTCAGATTTGCCGAACTCCTGGTTGGGGAGGATTACGAAACCATCCCGGCGACGCAGGGTCTGAGCGAACGAGTCTTCAGCGAACTACCGGTGTTGATCCTGTTCGCGGCGGCTCCCTTCGAACGCACCTACCTGTGGGGCGGAGAGGGCCCGGCCTGGCTCAGCGCACTTGGGTTGCTCCTGGAATTGTTTGGTTTGTGGCTCGCATTGGGATCGCGCATTCAACTTCATTTCTTCTCCGCGGATCGCAGCGGGCGCGAGAGCGCGGTCCTGGTGAAGAGCGGATTCTTCAAATACATCCGGCATCCCGTCCATGCCGGCATCATGCTGGTGCTGTTCGCGTGGCCGCTGGTGTACGGCTCGCCGATCGTCGCGATATTGACGCTCATCATCGGCAGCGTGGTCACGCGCAGCCAGATTCTTACCGAAGAAAGAGAACTGCGAGAGCGATTCGGCGCGGAATACGACGAGTACTGTCAGACTACCGATGCGCTAGTCCCGAGCATCTGGTAGACACAAGCCCACTATCTCCCGAAGAGACTCGACCCGTACGTCGCCATCGATGCGATAGCCGATGAAGCGGATCGCGGCGCGGCGTGCAGCTTCGCGATCGTACTTTGTATCGCCCACGAAGACCGCGTCGGCGGCAACCGTATCGAGCATGCGGAGGGCCTTCAGGATTCCATCGGGTGCAGGTTTCGGTGCGGGCACGTCGCTGCCGGTCACGAGGATGTCGGGGACAATTCGCGCCTGCTCCAGCAGCGCGCGCGCGACGTTCGTCGGACTGTTGGTCACGACCGCGACAGCGATACCGCGGGCCTTTAGTGCCGCAACCGCGGACAATGCCCCGGGATCGACGTTCAAGTGCGCGATGTGCTCGGGAAACAGCAGGTTGTACTCGATTTCGAGCTGGGCGACGGTGAGGCCGGGATAGAAGTTCGTTGCGTCGTCGGCGATTCCCTGGCCCCACGCGTTTTCTATCTGCTCGGGAGTAATCTCCGGGTAGCTGAATTTTCGCGCGACCGCGCGCATCACGTGCGACCACACTTGTTTGCTCTCGACGAATACGCCGTCGAGATCGAACAGCACGGCGCGCATGCGTTATCGCATCGCCTCGCGTGAGCCGAGGTTTGCCAGCCGGTCCGCGCGTTCGTTGAGCGGATCGGCGTTGTGACCCCTGACCCATTCGAACGTAACCCGGCGCCGCGCCGCTTCCGCATCGAGTAACGACCACAATTCGTGGTTCTTCCGGCGCTTCCAGTTGAGAATCATCGTGTTGATGACGTATTGGCTATCGCTGCGCAGAAGCACGCGGCTTCCGGCGGGCGTATGCCGCAACCCTTCGATGGCGCCGGTGATCTCCATCTGGTTGTTGGTCGTGGCGGGGTTTCCGCCGTGGAATTCGCTCTCGGAGCCATCGGGATGGATGATCACCACGCCCCACCCGCCGGGTCCGGGGTTCCCGATGCACGAGCCGTCCGCATAGACCAGGAAGTCATATCCCTCGGGAACCCTCATCCTAACCCCCGATCCTTTTGCGTTTTGAGTCGATCGAACCAGGCGAGATAATCGCGGGCGGCCCGATCCCAGGAAAAATCCGCCGCGAAGCAGTTCTGCATCAACCGTTTCCATGCCGTGGCGTTTGCGAAAACCGTAATCATCCTGGTGACGGCCTGGAGCAGCTCTTCGGCGCGATAGTCTTCGAACACAAAACCGTTTCCGGTGCTCTGGTCGACATCGAACTCCTCTACGGTGTCGCGCAATCCGCCCGTCGCGCGCACGATCGGCGCGGTCCCGTACTTGAGCGCGTACATCTGCGTGAGACCGCACGGCTCGAACCGCGAGGGCATCAGGAACGCATCGGAGCCGGCCTGGATGCGATGGGCGAGCGCGTTGTCGAACTGCGCGACGACGCGCAAACGATCGGGATAGCGCTTCTCGGCGGAGCGAAAGAACTCTTCCAGTCCCGGGTCACCGCTCGCGAGCATCACCAGTTGCACGTCGAGGCTCATCAAGCCGTCCAAAGCGTCGCGCAGCAGGTCGCATCCCTTCTGCGACGTCATCCGCGTGACCATGCCAATCAATGGCTGGTCGTTCTCCGGGAGATGGAGAGCATCGCGAAGATTGCTCTTGCAAATCCGCTTACCGGCCAGACGCTTCGGGCCGTATTTCGCGGCGATAAACGTATCGGTCTGCGGGCTCCATTCCCGGTAGTCGGCGCCGTTGAGGATGCCGACGAAGCGATCGCCCCTGCTGCGTAGTGCGCCCTCGAGCCCAAACCCCAACGCGGGATCGGAAGTGATCTCGCGCGCGTAGGTCGGGCTGACGGTCGATGCGCCATCAGAGAGCATCACGGCGCCCTTCATCAGGTTCATCTGCCCATAGAATTCGAGGCCTTCCATCGTGAAGTACGACCAGTCGATTCCGAGCAGCGGAAAGTCTGCCGCACCATAGAGGCCCTGAAAGGCGACATTGTGAATTGTGTACGCAATGGTCGCGTCGCGCGTCGGGGCGTGCAGGGCCGGGTCCGCGCGCAGGACGATCGGAGCAACCGCCGCATGCCAATCGTGCGCGTGGACCACGTCGGGCCGGATGTGCTCAGCGATCGTCATCGCGGCCGCGCGGCCGAAGAACACGAAGCGCCGGAGGTTATCGAGATAGTCGCCGCCACGTTCGCCGTAAATTCCGGAGCGCGCGAAGAACCCCGGATGATCGATCAGGTAGAGCGGTACACCGCCGGCGTGGGCTTCGAGCACGCGGAACTGGTGCGCATCGATGCCCACGCTTGCGGTCATCAGCGATCCAACCTGTTTTGCCGGCAGGCTCGTAAGAATCGACGAATACGCGGGAAGGACTACGGCGGGTTCCGCGCCGGCGCGCTTGAATGCCGCCGGCAGCGCGCCGATAACGTCGGCGAGTCCGCCAGCCTTGGCCCAGGGAGAGATTTCGGCTGCTACGATCGCGATCTTCATTCAGTAGCGAGCAGACCGGAACACTCAGCCTTTGCGCCCGCTCTTGCTGGTGAACGCGGCGATACGTTCGCGCATGTCGGGACCGACGCCCGGATGGCGATAGACCTCGTGCGCCAACCCCTCCGAGAGCGCCATGCCATCGGTGTCGAGCAGCAAGCGCTTGTTGCCGCGATGGCTGAACCACGAGTTGGCCAGAATCGTATCGGCCAGGTTTTGCAGCTCCCGGTCGAAGTCCACGTCGGGAACGCACATGTTCGCCAGGCCCATCGCGAGCGCCTCGGCTCCCGTATACGGGCGGCAGGTGAACATCATTTCGCGCGCCTTATAGGTACCGACGCGGCGCGGGAGGCGTTGACTCATGCCCCAGATGGGAGTGAGCGACCATCGCGCGTGCGTGTCGGCGAATCGCGCGGACTCGGCCGCGAAAATCAGATCGCCGGCGAGCGCGAGTTCGAGCGCTCCCGTGTAGCAAACGCCGTGAACGGCCGAGATGACAGGCTGCGGAAGCGTCGCGAGGCGCTCAACCGTTTCGGATTGATAGTTGGGGCGAGGAGGTCGAGCGCCTTCCGCGATTCCGCCGAGATCGTTGCCGGCGGAGAAACACTTCCCGGCGCCGCGCACGACGACCAGCCCGACCTTGTCGACCTGCTCTGCGATTTGATCGAGATGGCCGCGCAGCTCCACGAACATCTCGACGTTGAGAGCGTTGAGCTTCTCGGGGCGGTTCAACGTCAGCATCGCCAGCCCATTCTTGTCTTCGCGCAGCACGAGTCCCGGCATGACGAACTTCTCCGGATTGTTTCGATTTTCCCGAACAGACTTCCATCAACACAAAGACACAAAGGCACCGCTGAGATCAATCTACAGCAGTGCCTGTGTGCTGGCCCTGAAAAAAATAGCGGCTCAGTTGAGCACGGTGCGCTCGCGATGCTCCGGTTCCACCGAGCCGTGTTCGGCCGCGCCGTTTCGCAGCGCGAGATTGAGCACCTCGTCGACGGTATCGACGAAGTTGAACGTCAGTTCGGACCGGACTTCGGGCGGAATATCCTCGAGGTCGCGTTCGTTGCGCTTGGGCAGGATGATCGTCTTGATCCCCGCGCGGCGCGCGGCGAGCACCTTTTCCTTGATGCCACCCACCGGCAGAACCTTGCCGCGCAGCGTGATCTCACCCGTCATCGCGACGTCCGATCGCACCGGACGCCCGCTGAGCAGCGACGCAATCGATGCTGCCAGCGTGACGCCGCCCGACGGACCATCCTTGGGAATACCACCCGCGGGCACGTGGACGTGGATATCCGACTTTTCGAAGAAGTCGGGAGAGATACCCAGGGTCTCGGCATGCGATCGCACGTAGGACAGTGCGGCCTGCGCGGATTCTTTCATCACGTCGCCCAGCGAACCGGTGAGAGTCAGCGACTTGGTTCCGGCCATCCGGGTGCTCTCGATAAAGAGAATGTCGCCGCCGTTGGGAGTCCACACCAAACCGGTCGCGACACCGGGTTCGTTGGTGCGCTCGGCGACCTCCGAGAAGAACTTGGGCGGACCCAAGTACTTGGCGATATCGGCCGGGCCGATCTTTTCCGGAACCGGCTCACCTTCGGTCATCGAACGTGCGACCTTGCGGAACACGCGCGCGATCTCGCGCTCCAGGTTGCGCAGACCCGCTTCCCGCGTGTATCCGCGGATGATCTCGGAGGCAGCTTCAGGAGTGAACTCGATCTTCGACTCGCCGAGCCCGTTCTCGACACGCTGCTTCGGAATGATATGCCGCTCGACAATCTGCAGCTTCTCTTCCTCGGTATAGCCGGGGAGCTCCAGTACTTCCATGCGGTCGCGCAGGGCGGGCGGAATCGGATCGAGCATGTTCGCCGTGGTCAGGAACAACACCTTGGACAAGTCGAACGGAACATCGAGGTAGTGATCCTGGAAGGTGCTGTTCTGCTCGGGATCGAGCACTTCGAGCAGCGCCGATGCGGGGTCGCCGCGGAAATCCATCCCGAGCTTGTCAACTTCATCGAGGATGAACAGCGGATTGTTCGATCCCGCGTTGCGCAATCCCTGGATGATGCGGCCCGGGAGCGAACCGATGTAGGTCCTGCGATGGCCGCGAATTTCGGCTTCATCGCGAATGCCGCCGAGGGAGAGGCGCACGAACTTGCGCCCGAGCGCCCGTGCGATTGAACGGCCCAGCGAGGTCTTGCCGGTGCCGGGAGGTCCCACGAAGCAGAGGATCGGTCCCTTGCTGTCTTTCTTGAGTTTGCGGACGGCAAGAAACTCGAGGATGCGCTCCTTGATCTTGATCAGATCATAGTGGTCTTCATCGAGGACCTTGCGCGCATTTGCGATGTCCAGGTTGTCGTCGGTCGAAATGCCCCACGGCAGGCTGACCAACCAATCCAGGTAGGTGCGGACAACCGTGTGCTCGGCCGACTCCGGGGGAATCATCTTGAGGCGGTCGAGTTCCTTGTCGGCTGCCTTGCGCGCATCAGCCGGCATCTTCGCCTCTTCGATCTTCTTTTCCAGCTCCTCGATCTCGGACGAGCGCGCATCGCCCTCGCCTAGTTCTTTCTGGATAGCTTTGAGCTGCTGGCGCAGGTAGTACTCGCGCTGGTTCTTGTTGAGCTCGGTCTGGACCTGCGACTGGATCTTGTGTCCGAGCTCGAGTAGCTCGATCTCGCGGCTCAGGATCGCGATCAGCTTTTCGAGCCGCGCGCGCACATCCAGCGTGGAGAGCAGGTCCTGGGCCTCCTCGATAGCGATCTTCAGGTACGACGCGACCATGTCGGTCAGCCGCGACGGGTCCGTCACCTTCATCGCGAGCACTTGCAGCTCGTCGGGCAGGTACGGCACCAGCGAGACGAACTTGGAGAACTGGCTCACCAGATGCGCATGCAGCGCCTCGACTTCTTTTTCCGGAGGGATCGCATCGGCAAGTCGCGTCGCATGGGCGATAAAATACGGGGTGCGCTGCGTGAAGTTGCTCAGCTCAACCCGCGCCAGCCCCTGCACCAGCACTCGCACGCTCTGGTCGGGATAACGCAGCATCCGGAGGATTTGCACCGCAGTGCCACGCTCGTAGAGCCCCTCGGGAGCGGGATTCTCTTCTTCGGGATTTTTCTGCGCGGCCAGCGCGATAACTTGCGGCGCCGGTCCGATGTCCTCGATAAGCTTGAGAGAGGACTGGCGCGAAACCAGGAAGGGATGAATCTGGTTGGGAAAAATTACGATGCCGCGCAGGGGCAGCACCGGCAAGACCGCAGGAATCTCGATCTTGCTCAGGTCTTCATCGAGTTCGAAGCGCTTTTCCGCTTTCGGTTTATCGGCCATAGGCTCGTCTCAACCTCGTCGGAAGTGCCTTGCACAGGCCCGCGCTTTCACCACAACCAAAATTTACCGTAGTATAGGAGTGCCGGACTGACAAGGTAACCTTCCATTTGAAAGGGTAACCACGGTCTGCCACCTGCGCCACTGGAGAAATACATTTGCCTAATCAGAGCTTCCAGAAGCTTTTCAGCCCCGAGGAAGCCAACGAGCTCATCCCGCGGCTCGAATTGCTGGTCCGCGAGATGCAGGCGGCGTTGAAAAACCTGCGCACGCGGGTCGCCGAGTTCGCGATCAACGATGACCGGCTGGTCAATCTCACGCTTCCGGAGATCATCGAGCGCTACCCCGAGCTGAAGGGTCCGGGCGAGGCGATGGCGGAAGCGGTATCGCAGATCGAGGAGCTGGGCTGTTTTTTGAAAGACGTTGACCAGGGCCTGGTCGATTTTCCGTTCGACAACGGCGACGAAATCGCCTTTCTGTGCTGGCAATACGGCGAGCCGAGCCTGATAGCCTGGCACAGCATCGAGGGCGGCTTCTCGGGACGACAGCCGCTTCCGGGCGCAGCCAAGCCATACCTCCATTGATGATCGCAAAGCACGCACGATGACGATTGCACTGTTCGTTTATCTTCTCAGTCTCGCCTGCTGGCTGGGCGGAGTCGTATTCTTCTCGTTCTTTACCGCGCCGGCGGTTTTCGGCTCGGGCATCCCGCTGCCGGAGGCCGGCAAGGTGATCAGCACGATCTTCCCGCGCTACTACCTGCTGGGTTACATCGCCGGCACTATCGCGGTCGTGCTTGCCGTTTACTTCACGGCAGTCAGAGGATCGAGAGCCGCCTGGGGACTTACCACGCTGTTCCTGGCGGTGGCGCTGGCACTGACCTTCTATGCGGGAACGGTGGTGCGGCCTGCGGTCGATGCGATCCGGACCGTCAACGAAGAACCGAATCCCGATCCCGCACGCAAGGCCGAGTTCGATCGGCTGCATCGGCTTTCGGTCTATCTGAACGGAGCAGTATTGCTACTCAATCTCGCCGCAATCGCCGGAACCGCCGGAGCACTCACGCCGCGTGGCTAGCCACGATTTCAAGGCGATCGTGCTCGATCTGTTCGACACGATCGTGACGTGGAATCCCGAAGGGCTGGAGCCGATGACGTGGCGCGGGCGCGAGATCCGCACCACCATGCCGCTGCTCTTCCCGGTGTTGGCAGAAGCGCTTGGGGATCGCTTCGAGCGCGAACGCTTCATCGATGCGCACTACGACGTGTACCAGGAAATCTTCTCGGAACGCGCGAGCAGCGAAGTCGAGATTACCTGTCGCGAGCGCTTCGTGCGCACGCTGCAGCGGCTCTATGCCGAAGGACTTGCGGAAAGGGAGCTGGTCGAGCTTGCCGAGCAGTTGCGCAAAACGCACATGGCGCGGGTGCGCGCGGTCACCAAGGCGCCGCCTGCGCGGATCGAAGCGGTGCACCGGCTGAGCAAGCGCTACCGGCTGGGATTGCTTTCCAACTTCGATGACTCCGCGACCGGCTACGAGATCGTCGAAGACACGGGCCTGGGCCACCTTTTCGAGATCGTGGTCATCTCGGCAGAATTCCGGCTGCGCAAGCCGCATACCGCCTTGTTTCAACGCGTTCTCGACGCGCTTGAGCTTGCGCCTGAGCAGGTGCTGTTCGTCGGCGACACGGCGCACGAAGATGTCATCGGGGCGAAGCGCGCCGGAATTCCCGTGGCATGGATCAACAAGCATCAGCAGCCTTTCCCCGAAGGAATCGCGCCGCCCGAAATCATCATCGGAGATCTTGCCGAGCTTCCCGCCCTGCTGGGATGCTGAACCAGTGCCGCGCGCTCGCGTCATAGCAGTCATAGGCGCTGGTGACGCGCCCAAAGCGGTGTGCAAGCTCGCGTTCGAGGTCGGCCTGGAAGTGGCGCGCCGCGGCGCAGTGCTTATCAACGGCGGACGCACGGGAGTGATGGAGGCAGCGGCAGCGGGAGCGCGTCGCGGGAACGGCCGCACGGTGGGAATCTTGCCGGGCTCCGATCGCGCGACCGCCAATCGCCACATCGAGATTGCGATCGCCACCGGGATGGGCGAGGCGCGTAATGCTATCATCGTCGCGAGCGCCGATGCGGTGATTGCGCTGGCAGGCGAAGGCGGCACGCTGGCGGAGATCGGGTTTGCAAAGAAGATGAAGCGTCCAGTCGTCGCACTCAGGTCATGGCCCGAGATCGCAGGTTTGCACCGAGCTGAGACACCGGCACAAGCCGTCGAGTTAGCTTTGAAGTCCTCCGCGCGTCGCGCTCGATAGGGTCGCCCATGGAATCACGCAAGGTACCTCCGGATTCGGCAGCACACTCTCCTTTTTCCGCACTGCTCGGTCTGCGAATGGAGTCATCGTCGACGGGCACTGCGGTCATACGGATGCCATTCCAGGCGAAACTGCTGAATGACGGTGGTCCGAGCGTGCCGATCCACGGCGGCGCGATCGCTTCGCTCGTGGATATAGCGGCGTGCGCGGCAGTCTGGACCCTGGACGCGACCAGCCGGAGCGCAACCATCTCGATGACGGTGAATTACACCGGGATGGCAATCCAGACCGACCTGGTTGCGCGGGCCACCGTGCGCCGTCACGGCAAGCGGGTTGCGAGCGTGAACGTTGAAATTCTCGATTCGAAGGACGCACTCGTGGCGGACGCGCTGGTCACCTACAAGATCGCATAGTGCGATGGCCACGATCGTGGACAGAGTGCGCGCGGCGGCTGAGCCGTTCGGCCTGAATCTTGTCGCCGCGGTGCCGGTCGATCGCTACGATGCCATCGTTGCTGAGCCTTATCGCGCCACCGCGATCGATCCGAGGGCGAAATCTATCGTGGTCATCGCCAATGGCGGTGGAGCATTATGGTCGGCGTTGAAGCGTCACGCGGAGCGCAATCCCGGATGGTTCAATCGCGAGCATCCGCTGGACGACTTCACGCGGACGATCGTCGAAAACGAAGTAGCGCCTGCCGTTCGCGATGCGAACGCACAATTCAACATCGTGTTTCCGTTCATGTCCGGGAAGGCGGCACTGAACTTCATGGAGCTGGGCAAGGCGGCCGGACTCGCTGGCCCGAGTATCCTGGGTGTTCTGATTAATCCGAAGTTCGGACCCTGGATGGCTTTTCGCGCTGCGATTCTTGTCGACCAGCTTATCGATGAGCCGGGAGAGGCACGCGAATTCGACCCGTGCCCTTCGTGCAAGGAACGCAGCTGCATAGCCGCATGTCCGACTGGTGCGGTGGCGTTTCCATCGGGATGGGACATTCCGCGATGCGTCGCCTATCGAATCGAGGTTGAAGCCGATTGCCGCACGCGATGTCATGCGCGAGTCGCGTGCGTGGTCGGCCCCGAGCACCGGTACCCCGACGATGAGATCGCTCATCATCATGCGCGCGCCTTCAGGGCCATGCGCCCGTGGTATGAGAGGAACATCAAGGCTCGCCAGGAGACGAAGTAAGAGAATCGTAGTTGGTGGCACGGGCGGGACGCCCGCGCATCGTCGGCGGGCACGGCCCCGCCCCACCACTCTCCAGGAGAGCCGGCGTCAGCGCCAGTCGTCGAGGAGATACAAATCAGGCTTGTTGTAGCCGGGGTCGTTGCCGTGCTGCATCGAGACGCCTGAGACAAAGGTGCGGAAGCCGCGCGCGATCATAGCCCGGTATGCCGCGTGGCGCTCGGTGTTGACGCCCGCCTCGAGCTCGGTCGCCCCGCTGGCGGCTACCAGATGCTCGCACGCTTCAAAGAGTTTCTCGAAATTTTGCGGCGCATCGTTGTCGGGACGGACGGCGCCGAACTTGATATAGCCGCATCCGCTGGAAGTCTCGCTGCCCTTGCCGATGTGGCAGACCGCGACCGCATCGACGTGCGATCCATTGCGGAGAAACACCGTGTCGCCGATCTTTTGCTTTGCGACCGACTCGATCTCGATCGTCACGTCGAGCCCGTCGTAGATCGAAGACAGCATTTCGCGTGTGTCAGCGAGAATCGTTCTCTGCTCGGGCGCATCGAGATCGGAAAACAATTGGACATTCCTGCCTAACCGCCCGGGCTCGGCTTTCTTGTCCATCACGGCGATCAGGTAGCGCGGCCAGAATCCGTATTTTTGGTACAGCGCCAGATGTTTCGGGCTTTGCGCATAGGTAAACAAGCCGAGATGCCTCATGTTCCACCGCTGGAAGATCTCCATGGTGGAATCAAGCAAGCGACGTGCGATCTTCTTTTCCCAAAGCGCAGGATCAACAGAGAGCGGACCGAAGAACCCGACCGAGCCCCAGTTCGCGAGGAAATTGGAACCCACCAGGCGACCATCAAGCTCCGCCGCCAGCGAGCCCTCAGGATTTCCGCGAAAACGGGTGCGCGCCCAGTCGGCATCGCCGAACATGGTCATCGGGTCGGGCAACTGGTTGAAGGTGCCGAACGCAAGCCGCAGGATGCGGTCTGCTTCGTCGAGGTCGGCTTCCTCCAGTGGCCGAATGATCAGGCTGTCCATCATGGGCCTCAGAAATCCTCAGATTTCGCAGATTAAAGGAGTGAAATCTGTGAAATCTGCGCAATGGGTGGATTTCTGCTCAGAGCTTTCTCGCCACGTCTTTAGCGAAGTAGGTCAGGATCATGTCGGCGCCGGCGCGGCGGATGCTGGTGAGGACCTCCATGATGGCGCGCTCTTCGTCGATCCATCCGTTGATGCCGGCGGCGCGGATCATCGAGTACTCGCCCGAGACGTTGTAAGCGGCGACCGGTACGCCGAATTCCTGCTTCACCCTCCAGATCAAGTCCAGGTACGGCAACGCGGGCTTTACCATTACAATGTCTGCGCCCTCCTCCAGATCGAGCGCGACTTCGCGTAGCGCTTCATCGCCGTTGGGCGGATCCATCTGGTATGAGCGCCGATCGCCGAACTGTGGCGCCGATTCGGCCGCATCGCGGAACGGACCGTAAAACGCCGACGCAAACTTGGCGGAATATGCCATGATCGCAAGATCGCTAAATCCGTTCTTGTCCAGCGCGGTGCGGATTGCGCCGACGCGCCCGTCCATCATGTCGGAGGGCGCGACGAGGTCGGCGCCGGCGCGCGCGTGGGAAAGCGCCTCACGCACGAGCAGCTCCAGGGTCGCATCGTTGTCGACGTCGTTGCCCGTGATGGCGCCGCAATGCCCGTGGTCGGTGTATTCGCACATGCACACGTCGGTGATCACGACCAGCCCGGGCACCCGCTCCTTGATCTCACGAATCGCGCGCTGTACCTCGCCGTTGTCATTCCACGCCTCGCTGCCGATCGCATCCTTGCGCTCGGGAATCCCGAACAGGATCACGGCGGGCACGCCTGCTTCGTGAATCGCGCGCGCTTCGGCGGCGATCTTGTCGGGCGACATCTGCGCTACTCCCGGCATCGAGGGTACCGGGCGCACTACGTCGCGTCCGGGACACACGAACAGCGGATGAATCAGGTTGTCGGGCGAGAGCCGCGTCTCGCGGACCATCCTGCGAAGAGTAGCGTTGCGCCGAAGGCGGCGGGGTCGCGTGGTTGGAAAAGCCATAAGTTGCGAGAGCGCGCTTCCGGGCGCGATTGAACGGATTATATACCCGGCCTGACTATTGAGAAGCCCGCGCGAAATGGGCGGAAATTGCTTCGATCAATGCGGGAACGGTGAACTTTTCAGGACACACAGCAACGTCGAAACCGCGCTCACGGGCGGTCTCGGCAGTGATGGGGCCGATCGCGCCCGCTTTCAGTCCCCTGGCCTTGCCAACGAGGTCGCAGAAATTCGAGACCGTGCTCGAACTGGTGAAGGTGACCAGGTCTATCTGTCGTGCCTTGATCAATTCACGCAGTCTTTCGACGGCCGCACCTTTCGGTTTGACCGTGCGGTAGGCAGGAGCAACCACGACTTCACTTGCGCCTCGTTCACGCAGCATCTCGGGTAGAACTTCCCGCGCTACTTGTGCACGAGGAATCAGGATTCGTGCGCCCCGGATCCGCTCGCTGCCTATCGCGGGGATGATCGACTCCGCGCGGTACTCGCGCGGCACCGCGGCGACCTGGAGCGCATATTGTTCAAGACGAACGGCAGTAGCGGGACCGATTGCACAAATCGATGCGCGCCCGATGCTCCGAATGTCGCGGCGCAGGACCTTGAGCCGCGCGACGAACGCATCGACGCCCGTCGCGCTGGTGAAGATTATCCAGTCGAAGCGATCTATCCCGTCGATCGCTTCGTCGATCGCGGCGAAGCTCGCCGGATGAATCGTCTCGATCGTGGGAAACTCAATCGCATCCGCTCCGAGAGCCCGCAGCTCGCGAGCGAGAACGGCGCCCTGCTCCCGCGATCGGGTCACCACAATCCGCCGGCCGAAGAGCGGCAGCTTTTCAAACCACTGAAGATGCTCACGAAGATTCACCGACTCGCCGACAGTGACGATCGTGGGGGCGCCGATATTCTCGGCAGCGCATCGCCTCGCGAGCGTTGCGACCGTTCCAACCACGGTTCTCTGCGATGCAGTGGTGCCCCATTGAACAGCCGCGGCCGGAATCGTCGCGCGAAGGCCGGCGCGGACCAGGCTCGCCAGCGACGCGCGCATCCGCGCCGTCGCCATCAGCAGTACGATCGTACCGCCGCTACGCGCAGCGCGCGCCAGTTCTTTCCATGGAACTCGCGCGCCTCGTCCGGACTCGTGCCCGGTGACGAACGCGACATAGGAGCCGAGCTTACGATGAGTTAGCGGGATGCCGGCGAATGCGGGCGCCGCGATCGCCGAAGTTATTCCGGGCACGACCTCAAAGCCGATGCCGGCGCGAGCGAGTGCTTCCGCCTCTTCGCCGCCGCGCCCAAAGATGAAAGGATCGCCGCCCTTGAGACGCACCACGCGCCTGCCCTTGCGCGCACGTTCGATAAGCAAGGCGTTGAGGGAGGCCTGGTCGATCGACTTTTCCCTGCCGCCCTTCTTTCCGGCGAAAATCAGCTCGGCGCCAGGCGGAGCAAGCTGCAACAAATCCGGATTGACCAGGTAGTCGTAGATGACGCACTCGGCCTGCCTCAGGCATTCTGCCCCGCGCAGCGTGATCAGGTCGAAAGCGCCCGGGCCCGCGCCGACCAGGAAAACCCTGCCGCGGCGGTCACTCATGCGCGATCAGCCGATCCGCGCCACGCGCCAGCATCCGCTCGCCCAGCCGGATCCCCAGCGACTCCGCGCTGGATGGCGCCAGGTCAACATCCAGTGGCTCCTCGATCTCATCGGAGAGTTCGCTGGAACCGTCCTCGGCGAACAAGATCGAACGCAGCACAACGGAGTCGCTGTTCACGGTCGCTTTGACTCCAACCGGTGTCGAACACGACGCGCCTATCGTTGCGAGGAACGATCGTTCGGCGGTTGTCTCATATCGAGTTTGCGAATCGTTGAATGCGACCAGCGCCCGCTCCAGCTCCGCCGGCGGGAGCGCGAGCGTTTCGAGTGCCAGCGCGGCCTGCCCTCCGGTCGGAATGAACTCGCGATCGTCCAACGGAATGCACTTGACGTCACCGCGCCCCAGGCGCTTGAGCCCCGCCATCGCGATGATGATCGCGTCCATCGCGCCTTCCGCAAGCCGTTGCAGGCGAGTATCGACATTGCCGCGCAGGGGCACGATTTGGAGACCTGGATTGGCCTTGAGAGCCAGAAAGCGGCGGCGCAGCGACGAGGTGCCAAGCCGCGCGCCCTTGCGGAGCGAAGCCAGGTCGGTCGCATCGCCGGCGACCAGCACGTCGCGCGCATCTTCACGCGGCGAGACAGCCGCGAGACGGAACTCAGGAGCCAGCACCGCGGGAAGGTCCTTCAGCGAGTGCACCGCCAGGTCGATTTGCCGGTCGGCCAGCGCCTGCTCGAGCTCGCGGATGAACAGACCCTTGCCGCCAACCTGCGCCAACGAGGGGCTGGTGATGCGGTCGCCCGAGGTTCTGATCTGCACGATCTCCGCGGCAAGGCCCGGGATGAGTTCACCAAGCCGGGCGCGGACGAGTTCCGTCTGCGCCAGCGCCAACCTGCTGGGCCGCGATCCGATCCTGAGCTTGAAAGCCATGCGCGCGCTGCTAGGGCTCTTCGTCGTCTTCGATCGCGTCGAACTCGCTGTCGTCGAGGTCGAACTCGCCGCACAGCAGCCGCCGCGCGACTTCCGCCGCGTAATTGTTGTCGGCGGCGCTGTTACCGCCCTGGCGCAGGCCGAGCAGGATGCGATGAAGCAGCTTGTTGGTGAGACTGCGGGTCAGGTGCTCGACGCGCAGGCGCTCGGGCGCATCGAGCGTCGCGATCCATCCCTGGTTGCGATCGAGTTCGACGTCACGCAAGCGCTCGATGCTGTAGCGGATATCCTTGATGGTTGGCACGAGGTCGAGGCCCGCCATCCAGCGCTCGAATGCCTCGAGCTCCTGCTCGACAATTTCCTCCGCCTTGTCGGCTTCTTTCTCGCGCTCCGCCAGGGACTTGTCGATGACCCGGCCGAGATCGTCGATGTCGTAAAGGTAGACGTTTTCCAGCGTGTTCAGACGCTCATCGAAGTTGCGCGGCACACCGAGATCGATGAGGAACATCGGCCTGTAGCGTCGCTCTTTGATTACCGCCTCGAATTCCTCGGGACCGACGACAGGTTTGGTGACCGAAAGCGACCCGATGACCACGTCGGCGATCTTCAGATAAGGCTTGTAATTGTCGAAGGGGACCGCCGTACCGCCGAGCTCGCGCGCCAGCGTGACGGCGTTGTCAAAGGTGCGCGAGGTGATGAGGAGCGACTCGATTCCGATCGATTGAAGCTGGCGCGCGGTCAGTTCCGCCATCTTGCCGGCACCCATCAGCATCACCGTCTTGTCGCCGAGCTTGTCGAAGATCTGGTTGGCGAGCGCGACCGCCGCGGATGCGATCGAAACCGCGCCGTGCCCGATCAGGGTGCCTCTGCGAATGCGCTTGGCGGTCGAGAACGCTTTGTGAAACGCGCGATGCAGGACGAGGCCCACCGTGCCGGCCTGCGCCGCTTCCGCATACGCGAGCTTCAACTGCCCGAGGATCTGCGGCTCTCCGACGACCATCGAATCGAGGCTCGCGCCGACGCGGAACAAATGCCGCGCCGCCTCGCGCCCTTCCATCCGGTACAGGGCATCGCCGAAGACCGGCAGCTCGATGCCGCGATCGTCGGCGATGAACTTTGCCAGTTCGAAGGAAGCAACCGAGGGATCGGTCGCGACCCCGACTATCTCGACGCGGTTGCAGGTCGAGAGAATCGCGACTTCGGACACCGCGCCCACGCTCTGCCTGATCCTGGCAAGTGCATTCGGGATGTCGGCCTCCGCGTAGGCGAGTTGCTCGCGAACCGCGACCGGCGCGGTGCGATGGTTCAGGCCCAGTATGAAGAGGGTGGTCTGCGGCATGGGCTTAACCGAATGTGCCTCCGTGCTTGCCCGGAAAGACCAGGCTAACGCCGACGAAGGAACTCACCAGCACGGCGAAGACCACGATGGTGAGAGCAGCAGCGCGCCGCCCGCGCCATCCTACTGTCAGCCGCGACTCGAGGAGGCCGGCATAGAGAATCCAGATGACGAGCGACCACGATTCCTTGGGCTCCCACGACCAGAAATGGCCCCAGGTCGCATCGGCCCAGATTGCCCCGGTGACGATCGCCGCACTCAGCATCACGAAGCCCCACACCAGCAACGAGTAGTTGATGCGATCGAGTTTCTCGAGGCTGGGCATCTTTTCGACGTCGGGCTTGAAGCGCTTGGCTTTGAGCCGCGATTCGTAGGCGAGGTAGACGAGGCTAACGCTGGCCGCGAGGATGAACATCGCGTAGCCGACGATCGCAAGACTGACGTGAATCGGCAGCCATACGCTCTGCAGCGGCGCGGGAAGAACCAGCCGGCCCTGTGTGGCCATCGCGGTCGATACCACCATCGCGATTGTAACCGCGGGAGCGGCGTACGCGCCGATGACCGCCATGCGCAGGCGAACGATGAGAATGAGGGCCGCCAGCGCGGTCACCCACGCAAGAAACGACAGCGACTCGGCAAAATTCGCAACCGGAATATTGCCCGCCTGCAAGCCGCGTGCTGCGAGGTCCAGGGCATGGAGCACCGCGCCGGCGCCCAGCAGGACGGTTGCCCATCCGGCAGCGCGCGCCTTCCCCGCCATCCTGTCCGTCGCGAACAGCACGGCTGAGAGCGCATAGCAGGCGATCGCCGGAAAGAGCCAGAGAGTTTCCATGGTCAGGCGTTGCGCGAGATTGCGCGTGCTCCCGTGGCGATTCCCAGGCGATCGAGGCCGGCTCCGAGATGCTCCATCAGCAGCCGGTCAATCAATTCCCAATTCGCCTCCCGTACTCGCTCGGCAATGTCTGAAAATGCGATCGCCTGGAGAATTCGCGCGCGCTCACGCGCGTCACGATTGGTTTCGCGCAGGTAGGAGCGCGCGGCCCGCAGAATGGCCGTGATGGTTTCGTATTCCGGGCCGATGATCGCCTCGAGATCGCGCCGGATACGCGAGGCGAGTGCGGGACTCGCGCCGGCGGTCGAGATCGCGATCTGAAGATCGCCGCGGCGAACAATGCTGGGAGTGATGAAATCGCACAGATCGGGCTCGTCGGCGACGTTGATCGGGATGCCGGCCTCGCGAGCCTCCGCGGCGATCGCGCGATGGGCCCCCGGATCGTCGGTGGCGGCGAATGCGAGCGCAAAGTCCGCAATGTCGCCGGGCTGCCATGCACGCGCCAAGTGTTCGAAGGCACCGCGGCTGGAGAGCTGACGCAGCCCGGAGGTCAGTGTCGGGCTGATGACGCACACGCACGCGCCCGCATCGAGCAGCGTCGCGACCTTGCGCTCTGCCACCTCGCCGCCTCCGATGACGACACATCGGCGGCCCTGGAGGCTCACGAATATCGGCAGATAGCCCATGGAAAACGAAATTCTAATACAGCCGCATATGGTGAGACAGTCCCGTTGGAAGGCCTCCGGGAAGAGCAAATCAACCGTCACAGGCACCGGAACACCCGCCGGAAAGAGCAACCTCGTTGGCCTTTTCCGGAAGTTGTGATTGAGTCCCGTGCTGCATGCGCTTGCTTCTGACCGTCTGCTTCGTGCTCATCTCCTTCGCGCCGGCTTTGGCGCAAAATCTCCGGCAGATGCCCTCCGACTTCGTCGATTTGCACACGCTGGATCGTTCGATCGTGGTCGACATCCGCTATGCCGGGTCGCACAACTTCATCGGTCGTCCGGTTCCCGGCTACCTCGCCGGGAAGTGCTACCTGACGCATCGAGCCGCTGAAGCGATCCTGGGAGTCCAGGAGCAGTTGTCCAATTTCGGGCTTTCGCTCGAGGTTTACGATTGCTACCGGCCGCAGAGCGCGGTCGATTATTTCGTGCGATGGGGCAAGGATCCGAACGACATCGCTATGAAGCAGCAATTCTATCCGCATGTATCCAAGGACGAATTGATCCCGCGGGGCTATATCGCGTCACCATCCTCGCACAGCCGTGGCAGCACGCTGGATCTGACGATCGTCGGTAACGGAGCCGTTGCCCAATCGCCGTCATGCGGTGCTTTCGATCCGGGGACACTCGACATGGGCACGGGGTTCGATTGCTTCGACGAGGCCGCGCACGTGCATGCGCCGGGAATTTCAGCACAGGAACGCGCGAATCGCATGCTGCTGCAATCGTTGATGGTGCAAGCGGGTTTCAAACCCTTGCCGGAAGAATGGTGGCACTTCACGCTCAAGGACGAACCCTACCCATCGACCTATTTCGATTTCCCGGTGAAATAGCGATTTGACGATTTCGGCCATTGATGCTCTGGTGCTTGCAGAGGCGTGACCCATGGAACCGATCGCGTACGTGGCGCGGCTGAACGAATTCTATCGAAGCCAGGGATTTCCCCCGTATCGGTGGACAATCAACGATGACGCGCCGTTCACGCGGCTCACAAAGCCATTGAGCCAGTGCCGGGTGGCGCTGCTCACGTCGGGCGGCGTGTCGCGCAAAGACGCACCGGGATTCAACCCGCAAGCGCGCAACGACCTGCGCCTGGACAGCATCGAAAAAGAGACTCCCGCGCACTTCTTCACAATCAACGACGCTTACTACAATCACGACGATGCCGACCGCGACATCAACTGCATCTTTCCGATCGATCGGCTGCGCGAACTCGCCGTCGATGGAATCATTGGGGGGATCGCCCCGCATCACTACAGCGGTTTCATGGGCCGCATCTATATTCGCAGCACCGTGATGAACGAGGCGGCCCCCGCGCTGGTGCGCAAGCTGCGCGATGAAAGCGTCGATGCGTTTGTGCTGGTGCCGGCCTGACCGCTCGACCACCAGACCGTTGGTCTGGTCGCGCGCGTAGTCGAAGAGGCTGGCATCCCTACAGTGGTCGTTTCGACCGGGCGCGATCTGAGCGCCCAGGTCAAACCGCCTCGGACTGTGTTCGTGAACTTTCCGATGGGCAATCCGTTCGGCAAGGCCTTCGATGCCGGCCAGCAGCGAACCATTCTCCTCGATGCGCTCCGGGTCCTCGAAATGGCGGCAAAGGGCGGCGACATCATCGACCTGCCCTACCAATGGCACGAGGAATTCGGGATGAACCTCGGCTCCGGCTACAAATCCGGCGGCAGCAAGTAGAACCCAAGGCCCTGTCTATCGTCCAGCTGAACCCGCTGGTCACAGCATCGTCGCCTCGAGTTCCGCTGCATCTCACCACAGATTCGGCACACGAGCAGCTCGCGATTGACGAGGGCGGTCGAGTCCGGTATTGGAATTGAAAATCATTCTCATCTTCAATCCTGGTTGTTATGCGGATGCGAAAACCTCTACTCATACTGGTCGATCTCTCAATCTTCGCACTGCTCGCGGGATGTGGCGGTTCTTCCGTGTCCAGCTCGCCAGTCAATGTCGCTCCGGTGCCCAATGCGTGCCAACGCCCTGTTGCCGGGAGCGTGGTGCAGAATCCTCCGGCGCTGTTCAGCAAGAATGGAGTGCTATCGGCAAATCTTTCCTTCCAGAGCGTGACCGATTCCGAGGGACGCACACTTTACTGCTTCATGACCCCGAGCGGTCTGGAGAACCCGACCTTCAACGTCAACCCGGGTGACAGGCTCAAGCTGACCATCACGAACAACACGGCTTCAGCCCCGGTCGAGATGGCGCTCGACCCGCCCAACTGCGGGCAGCACAACCAGACCGGGTCTTCATTGAACCTGCATATGCACGGCACCAATACTTCGCCCGCGTGCCATTCGGACCAGGTGATCAAAACCCTCATCAACGCCGGAAAAACATTCTCCTTCGATTTTCGGTTTCCGACCGACGAGCCTCCGGGCCTCTACTGGTTCCATCCGCATATCCATGGGACGGTGGAACCGATGCTGCAAGGCGGCGGATCAGGCGGCGTCATCGTCGAGGGAATCGAGAAGATTCAGCCGGCCGTGGCCGGATTGAATCAGCAGGTCTTCATCATGCGCGACCAGGAGCTTCCGGAGGGAAGCCCCACTCCGGGGGGCAACGTTCCGTCGTGGGACCTGACGATCAACAACGTTCCGATTTCTTACCCGGCCGAGACTCCCGCGGTGATCCAGATGGCGCAAGGCGAGCAGCAACTCTGGCGCGTGTCGAATTCCAGCGCCGACACGATCCTGGATCTGCAGGTCCTTTACGATGGCGTAGCGCAAAACCTTGGGATCGTTGCGCTCGATGGCGTCCCCACCGGATCGCAAGACGGCATGCAAACCGGCCAGATTGTCAACGCGACGGACATCCTGATTCCCACCGCGGGACGCGCCGAATTCATCGTGACCGGTCCGGGGGCCGGAGTAACGAATGCGAGCCTGATGACGCTGAATGTCGATACCGGGCCCGACGGCGACAACGATCCGCAGCGCACGATCGCCACGATCCAGACCACCTCGAGCAACAGCAGCAACGCGTCATTCGCAGCGGCATCGAGCGAGACCGTGTTGCCAAGAGACACGAAGGGAGCATGGAAGCAGCGCTTCGCGGGCCTGGCCAACCAGGCTGCCGACACCACGCGCGATCTCTACTTCTCCGAAGACAACCCGGACTCGCAGTTCTTCATCACAGTCGACGGCGCGACACCCGTGTTGTTCGACCCGAACAACCAACCTGCGATCGTGACTACCCAGGGCTCGGTTGAAGATTGGACCATAGAGAACCGCTCGCTGGAGAACCATGAATTCCACATCCATCAAATCCACTTCCTGGTGGAGTCACAGGACAATTTCGAGGTGAACGGCAGTGCGCCCCTTCCATACATTGAGAGGCAGCTCCTCGACACCATCCAGATCCCCTTCTGGGACGGCAACTCGAACGATCCTTTCCCATCGGTCAAGGTAAAAATGGACTTCGAGGGCGCTGACCTCGGCGACTTCGTTTACCACTGCCATATCGCGGAGCACGAAGACGACGGAATGATGGCGATCATCCGCGTGACCTCATCATCGGCGGCCGCGATGCTGGAGAAATTTCGCATCGGGTTCGCTTCGCTCGGGTGGTTCGGCAGTCGCGCCGATGCAGACCCGCTATGGTGCAAGAACGGCGGTTACAGCAATCGGCGTCCGCTGCGCCGACGCAGGGGCATAATCTTTCGTCGCGACGCCTCTGCGGGCCAGCGTCCGGGTTGAGGATCTTTCCGGCGATGTAATTACCGACGGCATGCGGCATTCATTGGTTGCCGCGAATTATTACCCCTACCATTCGGACCTTTCATGGGTACGCGCGTACGACACCATGGCGTCCGGTTCCCCGGAATCAGGATCGATTTTCAGACCGCCTCGCTTCTTCGCATTCACGATGGTGCGGGACGATCGCAAAGGCGGTGTCGCTGCATGCCAGCTCGGTCGAGACGTGGGGTGACTTCGGCGGATTTCTCACCATGCCCGATTGGCCAGCGATCATGGCGAACCTGGCGCATGCGGTATTGAGTCATCACCCGCCTTCATCGTCTCCGTGTCCGCTGCTGCCCTCTTCCTCTCCCTTCCCGGTAAATCTCTGAAACGTTTGCGGTGCGAATTGATTTCAAAAACCGCAGTCACGTAGCGCAATTTTCTAATCTATTCTAGCGTAATCTATGTTTAGATTTGCTTTACTAGGATATTTTTACTAACCTAAGCCACTGATAGGCAGGGCTTAGCCTCATTGAATCCAATTAGATTTCATTCCCTTGGCATAGATCCGAGCGCCGACCAAAAGACTTGCTCGCATAGCCTTATGCCACATCCGCGCGGCAATCCTCCACGCATGTGGAAGCTCGCGGGTAAGCGCTCTGAGGCGTGCCAGTGCGAGTCAATTCACAGCCAGATGGCGGGAAGCCGTCAGCTTAGAATTACCAAATCCAACGGTGCGGAACCGATACAACGCGAGATTACGGAACCGGCGGAGATTGCCAACGCTAAAGGCCTGATCGTTCTGGACAGTGCCTTGATCGTGGCTACCGAACAACCGGTGCTTTCATCAGCAGACCGCTTCTCCGACCAACCTTTCACATCGCTCGAATAGTCAGGCTTGCCCGCCTGCATCGCGTCTGGTTGCATCGAAGCCGCGATGGCCATCGACAAGAGCAGCACTCAGACCTGGATTTCCGAACGATACGCGAGCAACGCGCGGTACGTGGAGAGCTTTGCGGACTTCACTTTGCCCGTCCTTGCTGCGCGAAGCAGCGACAAGATTCTCGACCTTGGATGCGGCGACGGCCGCGTGACGATGCGCCTTATCGGCGCGGGGGCAAACGTCGTCGGAGTCGATCCCGCGGTGGACATGATCGAGGCCGCCCGGAGGCTCGGAATCGATGCGCGGGTGCAGAACGTTTATGATCTGGAATTTGACCGGGAGTTTGATGCGGTCTTCACCAATTCCGTCCTGCATTGGGTCCTCGAACCGCATCGCGCCGTGAACCGTGTCTTTGCAGCGTTGAAGCCGGGCGGACGTTTCGTGGGCGAATTCGGGGGCTTCGGATGCTGTGCCGGAACGGTGGTGGCGGCAAACGCGGTCCTCAAGCGCCGCGGAATCGATATCGCGAGCGTGAACCCCTGGTACTACCCGACCGCCGATGAGTACCGCGGGGTGTTGGAGAAAGCAGGCTTCGCCGTCGACCGCATCGAGCTGGGGGCGCTTCCAGTCGATCTGGGCGCGGGCGGGATTGCCGCTTTCATCGACACCTTCTGCGAGAATTTTTTTCGCCGGCTGGCTCCCGAGGATCGCTCGGCGGCGCAGTCGGAGTTGATTGACCTGGTGCGCCCCGCGCTGTGCGATCGCGCCGGCAACTGGACGATGGACTTCGTTCGAATCCGCTTCGCGGCTCATCGACCCGCGAGCTAGTCAGGCAGGCGCCACCGGACGTTGGCGCCGCATTCGCGCTGCCCCATGAATTGTGGCGGAGGGTGAGCGCGCGTCGTGTCTGCCCTGGTGCCTTCGGCGAGATCGGGCATGGCGATTGACTTGGGCCTGCGATCGTCATTCACTGGAACAACACCGCGCAGTCCTGCCTTTCACATCGGTTCTCCTCTCTCGTCGACTGATCTGCCAGACACACAGGATCTTCCGACTGTCGCTGGCGGAATCGATGAGACGCCGCCGATCAACTGGTTCGCCGGCCGGGAAAATTTGCAGAAAAAAAGGAACATCCTCGTGAAGAGATTCATACTCACCGGAACTCCGGGATCCGGAAAAACCGCGATACTGCGTCAACTCGAGATCGATGGCTACGACGTGATTGAGGAAGCCGCCACCGATGTGATCGCGTTGGAGCATGCGCGGAAAGTTCCGGAGCCGTGGACAGAGCCGTCGTTTATCGACGCTATCGTGAACCTGCAGCGCGAGCGGCAACTCCGAGGCAACGCCCTGTCGGGAGACATCCAGTTTCACGATCGATCGCCGATCTGCACTCATGCGCTGGCCACTCACCTCGGATTTCCGATCTCCGACGCGCTGGCGCGGGAAATGGAACGGATCGAACGCGATCGAATTTTCCAGAAGAAGGTTTTCTTCATCCGGAATTTTGGCACCGTAGTCAAAACCGAGGCTCGGCGTATCAGCTTCGACGACGCGCTCAAGTTCGAGCGAATCCACGAAGAAACCTACCGCGCGTTCGGGTATCAGCTCGTTGCAATTGCGCCGGGTACGGTCAGGGAACGAACGCGCGCGATCCTGCGTTTCGTCGGCGACCCGTCGGAGTGAGTCGCCGGCTCGCTTCTACCTGGCTAGTCGCCGTACGTGGGGCAGTTCCCGGGTGGCGGGGGCGGGCACGGAGATGCGGCCGGCGCGGTGCCATTCAAGAGCGCGTTGGCCATGTTCGCCACCACGTCAGGGGTGAACGAATTGAAGCCTCCGCCGTTGACCGAGGTCGGCCATACTTCCACCGAACTTGCGTGCAGCGAAGACGCATTCGCGATGCTCCCGCACCATGGCAGTTCGCACGGTTTCGCCGTCTGAAAATTGACAACGGTATGCTCCGGGCGCTTCGCGTAGAGCGTCTGCATCTCCTGGTAGACCGAGTCGTTGGATGCGCGCAACGGATCGTTGAGCGTGTGATTGTCGAGAATGCAATGAGGAGCGTTCTCGCACATTTTCATTACTCGAATGGTGAAATTCGGATTGTTTACATCGTGACCGCTGTCGAAGTTGTGAAACGGATTGAAAGTGAAATCGATATAGGTCTTCTTCCATGGGGCGTAGTCGCCGATCGCTCCCAACAGGCAGCTCCGCTGGGCGGCGTCGGTGTAGCCGGCCGCCTGTAGCTCCTGGATGCCGGTAAGGTCGAAGGGGACAAAGGGCTCGTCCGAAGTCGACGCGCACGAGGTGATTGCGACCTGGCTGATGAGAGGGTTGCCGTCATACTTCCTGGCCAGCTTTGCCTGCAGCGCGCGCCATTTCCTGATGTACGCAGGTTTCCACCAGCGCCCAACGGTGCCAGTCCTGCCTTGCTCCTGGGGGCTTATCGAAACAGGGGGGCCACCGATGTTCTGCGCCCAGGCCGGTGCGGTGAAACCACCGTACACGCGCAGCTTTATGGTTAACGGTGAGTCGGGGTGTTGGCTGTTGTAGGTCGTCAGCGCCGCGATAGCCTGATCGATCGGATTGTTTTTCGCGAGCGCACCGGGGCCATCTGGCTGAAGCGAAGCCCAGGTGGTGTTGAGCACGATCCCGCTAAAGGAGTCCGCGTAGGGCGCGATGTCGTCCGGGATGAAGGTCGGCGTTCCGCCGAAGCCATAGAAGCCGATGTCGCTCATATCGACAAGGCCGTGCATGACAGGTTTGACGCCTTCGCCGGCGAAGGATGAACCAGCGGGCGTAACCATAAGACCGCAGGCCACAAGGAACGATATCAACCAGGCGCGAATGCTGTATCCCATCTGCAAAACTGCCTTTCCGTCCCGGCCGGACACTTCTGCGCAAAGTTTGACGTTGGCTCTCTCGGGCTTATTCGAATCAGCGATCCCACGTTTAGCCGCGCAAAAGCATGCGTATTTATCAATGCCTGGTCTCCCGCGACGCGGAGAGCCAGGGCGGCTGGTTCTTCAAATGCAGAAGGATAAACTCGTCCGCGACTTGTTGTTTTGCGGTGGCCTGGTCACAGGAGGCCAGCGGGAAGTCGATACGCACGGATCGCGGTGCCGCTGAACAGCGCTGACTTCTCGTCGGCCGAGGCACCGCTAGCGAGTCGCTTGCAGGCATTCCACAGGACCGCATAGCTGCACCATCGCTTTTGCACCGGAAAATTGCTCTCGAACATGCAGCGTTGCGCGCCAAATTGCTCGATACAAACCTCGAAGAACGGCCGCCATGCCGAGGCGATCTCCTCCGAAGTGAGCGGCGAGGGCTTCGTGCCGCGCGACGGCTCGGAACGCTTTACAGGAAGGGCACCCAGCTTCACATGGACATTCTTATGCGTCGCCAGTTCCTTCATCCCATTTCGCCATTCCGCAAAAACCTCCGCCGTGCGTCCCGCGTTGGGACCGCCAAGAATCGGCACACCGAAATGATTCAGAACGATCGGCGTCTGCGGAAAGTCGGCCGCGAGCATCGCAATCTCGCCCAACTGCGGATGATACACCCAGGAGTCAAAAGCGAGGCCAAGCCGGGAGAGGCATTGAAAGCCCTCGCGGAACTGGGCCTCGGCAAGAATACCCGGGCGCGGCACCACCTTGTGCACGCGCTCATCCGCGTCCCACGCCGTCGAAAACCGGATTGCGCGGAAACGGCCGCCGCTCGCCGCGAGATGTGCCTGCAAGATCGGTTCGACGCGCGATCCCAGCATCAGGTTGACGTTGCCCACAATTGCCGCGCATGCTCGCGCCGGGCCGCAACCTCCGCTGGCGCTCATCGCGGCGACCCCGGTGACAAACTCGGTTTCGCCCAGTGATCGGAGCTCTTCCGGCCCGTCGGCCCGGTACATCGAACCGCACTCTTCGAAGACGGTCGCGCGGATATTGTGCCCGCTCGACATGTCAGCCAGCAGCTCCGGAAAAAGATAAACGTTGCCGGGGCGACTCCATAAATGATGATGAGTATCGATGATCGGCAGCTCGGGCTCGATAATCTCTTCGCGGTAATGGTCGAGCCACTCCGCGTCAACGCGTCCCGAGAAATCAGCTCCAGACGGCATATCCTGAACTCCTTAATGGCAGGCCACGCACGGACTCGTAATCACTGTTCACCGTATGTCCCATACATCGGTACGCCCGGTCGATGAAATCGAGGCGGCGCGCGATACTCTCCGCGGAACGGCTCGCCGGCCTGAGCGTGGCCGAACGATCTGGGCCCGAGAAGCCGGCCGGCGCCTCGCTTCCCGCCCGGGTTGCCGAGCGCCTTGTCGACGGTGTCACACGCGGAGACTTCTACATCCTGTGCCAGGACAACGAAACCACGCGCGAGCAGGATGAGCGCCGCATCCTGTGGGCGGCAGGCGACATCGTGGAGAATCGCACGGCGCTGTCGCGCCGGGATCAGCGAATCAAAGATGCCTTCGAAACATTTATGAAGACCGGCCGCGGCGCTGACCGTCGCAGCTGAAAGCCCGAGTTGGTCGACGAAGGTCTGATCACCGCAATTGCGAAGGGCCTCCTTCTATCGCTGAATCTCGAGACCCTCCATGTCGCCCTTGGCGCGCCACTCTTCGAGCAGCTTGTTGAACGCATTGATGCCGGGCGTGTAGATACCTGCGCCGAGACCGGCGCGGGCGCTGCCCTCGTTGTTGTAGTAGCCGGGCGTGCAGGCTTCGAGGAACGCACGGTTGTTGATCTGAAGCTTGCCTATCAGATCGACCCAGGCGTCCTGGGCTTCCTGCGTAGGCTGGACCGTCACGCCGCCGCGAGCCTGGGTCTCCTTGATGATGTAGGCGATATGCCTCGCCTGCTCATCGAACATCGCGGTCATATTCACCGACAACGCGTTCTGGGAAATGCCGATATAGAACCAGTTGGGGAAACCGCGCGTTGAGAAGCCGTGCAGCGTCTTGAACCCGTCGGCGAAATGATCGAACAGCGACTTTCCGCCTTCCCCGTTGATCTCGATTCCGATGCGCCGCCTGAATGCGGTCGAGATCTCGAAGCCGGACGCGTAGATGATGCAATCGACTTCGTATTCCTTGCCGTTGGCAACCACTCCCTTTTTGGTAATGCGCTCGACGCCTTTGGCTGAACTGACGTCGATCAGCTCGACGTTGGGAAGATTGAAGGTTGGCAGATACTCGTCGTTGAACGTTGGTCGCTTGCAGAACTGGCGGTACCACGGCTTGAGCGCCTCTGCCGTCTCCCGGTCTTCGACGGTATCGTCCACTCGCGCGCGGATGCTGTTCATCTTCTTGAAGTCCGCGATCTCCATCACCTGGCCGATTTGCTCGGGAGTCATCGGTTTCTCGGACTTCGGGATGGCGAGCACGTTGCGGAAGATGTCGGTCCATCCGTCCTGCACCAGGTCCTCTTCGAACGGCTGGCCGGTAAGGATAGCGGCAAAGTTTTCCCGACGCTTGCGCTGCCATCCGGGTTCGAGGGTTTCCGCCCAAGTGTAGTCAGTCGGCTTGTTGCCACGGAGATCGACGGAAGACGGTGTGCGCTGGAATACATATAGCTGCTTCGCGTACTTGCCGAGGAATGGGACGGCCTGGATTGCAGTCGCACCGGTGCCGATGATCGCCACGCGTTTGTCCGCGAGCTTGGTCATTCCGCCGGTCGTGTCCCCGCCCGTGTAGTTGTAGTCCCATCGACTGGTATGAAAGCTGTGGCCTTCAAACTCCTCGATTCCGGGCGTCCCGGGAAGCTTCGCACGCGACGCGGTGCCCAGCGCCATGATTACGAAGCGAGCCTTGATGTCGTCGTTACGGTTGGTGCTGATGTGCCAGCGCCTGATCTTTTCATCCCAGTCGATCGACTTCACGCGGGTCTGGAAACAGGTGAGATCGTACAGGCCGTACTCGCGGCCGATTCGCTGGCTGTGCTCGAAAATCTCGTTTACGTAGGAATACTTTTCCTTCGGGACGTACCCCAGTTCTTCGAGCAGCGGCAGGTAGCAGTACGATTCAATGTCGCATTGAGCGCCCGGATAACGATTCCAATACCAGGTGCCGCCGAAGTCGCCGCCCGCTTCGATTATCCTGAAGTTGCTGAGGCCGGCCTCCTTGAGACGGGCGCCGGCGAGCAGACCTGAAAAGCCGCCACCGATTATCACGACATCGATCTCGTCGGTCAGCGGTTCGCGTGTGAAACCCGGCTCGACGTAGGGGTCATCTTCCGCGTAGTGGGCGAACTTCCCCGACAACTCGAGGTACTGCGCTTCGCCATCGGCACGCAGGCGCTTGTCCCGCTCCTGGCGGTATTTGTCGCGCAACGTGTCGGGGTCGAAAGTGAGCCCTGCCTTCGCGGCCTCGATTGGATCCGGTCCGTTCGCATCGGCGCCTTCTTGGTCCTCGACGGCACGCGTCCCCTTTATTGGCGCGGTTCCAAAGGCGCCGCCGTTGACCTCGCCAGTCAGCTCGTCGCCCTGGATGCGAACCTTGTAGTCGAGCGACATCGAGATCGGCTGAGACATCACGGTCGACCACGACAACGTGTCGCCGTCGACAATTCCCGAAATCAGCAGCGCGCCGAGATTGCTGTGCATCGAGCCGGTAAAGTTTGCGCCGTCCGTTTTGAAGCGAAGCGTAAACTTTTGCTCGCCCATCTGCGTGTCCGCGACTGCATTCCATTTCCCGTCCGCGTTCATAGTCGAATCACCTGCCGAATATCAGCCAAGCTTGCATTTAAATTGCAAGAGTCGTGGTCCATGTGAGCCCCACGGTTCTCTCGCACGCCGCAACTGAACCAGCCCCGGATCGGCAGGCGCGAAGAAGCCCGACCAGTACACCAATTATTTCGGTCAGGGCGCGACGGCCGGCACCTTCATTCCGTATGCGACTTTGAGATCGTCGCCCTGGAATGGATACACGTGCACCATCCATCCGAACGCCAGCGGCACAAAGTTCCCGCCCGCGGCGTTGCAGGTCGCAGGATCGTGAATCGAGCCTTCAAAGCCGAATCGCCCATCGGCCATGAAGCCGAGGCGATGGTTGAGCGCGAGCGCGTCGGGGTTTGCAGCGATCGGCAGCATCCCCGGTACCTCGGCCTGATCCGCTCCGATGTTATCGCGGAGAAGCCCGCCGAGGGTGATTCCCTTCGGCAGACAGATATCCACGTGCTGATGCCATCGCGCGACGCTCAGCGGAATCAGCTCGTTCAACTGGTCGGGAGTATAGAAGGGCGGCGCGCTGAACATCGCGCCGACCAGCGTGTAGTTGTCATCGCCGGTCTTCACGTACAGCAGCGATCCCGGGTTTTTCACATCGAACTGCCCGTGGTATTCGGCATTGGTCATCTCGTAGTCGGTGAAGTGATAGACATCCTGGGGGACATCGGCCAGGAAAATCTTGAACCCCCGCTCCAACGCGACACGATAATCGCGATAAGGCTCCAATGCCTGGCGCAAGTCGGAGAGAAGCTGGCGGGCACGCTGCGCGTCACGCGGGTTCTCGGGTCGCAGCTCGGTCATCTTCATGTGCTCGCCCGTGTGCAGATGGGCGCCCATCGCCATCGGCGCGCCATTGGCACCGCCCATCGCGCTCATGTCGTGCGCCCGGGATGGCGAAGTGAGCGAAGTCAAAAGAAGGATTCCGAGAGCCGCTGTCCTTACTTTCGTCATAGGAGAGTCTCCCGGCTCATCGATTTCGTTGTGCGCACGGGCATGAGTCACATGGGGCGACTCGCGCCCTACGCAAAGATTGCGATCAGGACAACCATGTTATTCAAAGGCATCCCTGCCGCGCAGGCTGGACGGGACTGCGGCATGATCATTCCCGCACGCGCCCGCCGCACTCTGAACGTCTTCGCAGTGCTGGCCCGGCGTGAAGGTCATGCGCGCCATCGCGGCCTGCTTGTTGGTCGTATGCCCGGTTGACGCGCACGCGGCAAAGGTAAGGGCCAATCCAAGCAGTAGTGCGTAACAAGCGTCCATCGGTTCATCTCCTTGATCGCCCTCGATTATTGTCTGCTGTATGCAGACATTAGACGCTCACAGGGCGGATCGCAAGAGACCACCCCGTCCAGCAGCGCGGCACACTGGACCAGCAACTGGAGATTTTATGAGGGGCCTTTGATTTGGCTCCCCGGGCCGGATTCGAACCAGCGACCCGACGGTTAACAGTTGTAATTGGCGAAAATGAAGGGCCTTTTGAACTCTAGAGAAAATGATTGAAGGCCTTGGGGCACAAGGGCTTTCTAGGTATCCGCATGTATCGGTGTGTCACTGGATCTAACACTCAAAATCGATCTCAGTGGCGGAAATTTGCCGGAAAATTCCGCCGTAGTTACGTAGAGTGATTTCCGGGAGTATGTACTTGACGCAAAAGGAAAACGATTCCCGGCTTGGCCAGGTTGTGCCAGCTACGACACGATGCCCCCGCAGAATTCGGTGGTTTTTCCTAGCCCGCAGGCTGCTGAATCGGCTGGATATAGAGCCGCGCACAATTGCCCTTGAACCCTTAGTGCCTCGGGCTGCTTTCGCAAAGGCACGCAGAGCAATAAAACGGACCGGGATTCAAAGGAACAGGCCTCAGGCAGGTTCAACGGAACGGTGAAGAACTCTTCATGCTCAAGGCAGGGATAATGCGGGGCATTTCTGGACGGGCGTTAAGGCTAATGAAACGAAAGCCCTAAACCAATTCACTTTGCTGGTGGCCGGAGTGTTCGCGAGCATAGCAGGGTTGTCATGAATGCCCTCAGCCGGCCGGATTCGCCCGATCGAGTTTGTACCCCTTGTTTGCAACGCTGAAAAACTGATCCACTTTACCGCTGTAAAAATGAGCCACCGCGAGCTCGTTGTTTCTGCTCTCTCTTCTGAAATTGAAATCGTCTGATCTTTTCCGCGGTGCGCGTTAGGGG
>Ga0335085_10000370_pt1 | contig 130286 bp, 113 predicted proteins | sample Lox_Sample_45_FD_206712 | JGI IMG/M metagenome (GOLD analysis project Ga0335085, IMG submission 206712) | Soil microbial communities from Loxahatchee National Wildlife Refuge, Florida, United States - Lox_Sample_4.5 | ecosystem: Environmental > Terrestrial > Soil > Wetlands | place: USA...
GCCAAGCGATCGAAGCGTTCATCGCCGCCTACGCCCAAAATGCCAAGCCGTTCAAATGGCGGAAGCGCGAGGTCAAGGGATCGCAGCTTCAAAATACTATCGTTAACTTACGCAACTAAGCACTAGGTGCAAATTCCTGCGCTACCTGCCATACGCGGGTGATGCCAGATGGAAGCATCCTCAAGGGAGCCCAGGGCAATTTCCCTTATGACCGCAGCTTGGCATACGGCTACCGAGCCACTGTCGCCAGCGCCCAAGACCCGGCACAAGCGCTCAGCGACATACGCAACCTCGAGCGCTTTCTACACGCGGTGCCCTGGCTGCGGCCCGACCCGCTTGCGGGACTCGACCAGATGCCCGTGGACGAGATTGCGTCACGCCGAGAAGCCATCCCTGCCGGAGTGCTGGGTCGCCACCGCTCAAACCCCTTGTACCCGCCCCAAGTGCCGGACCTCATCGGCGTCAAGGACCGGCATTACCTCGACCGCACCGGCTTGCAGCAGCAGCGCGGCATCGTGGACCTGATGCGATATGCGGCACTGAACCAGGGCGGCGATGACCTCGCCAACTACGACGGCTTTATTCCGGCAGACTTCGGGAATTTCAAGAAACTGCCCGACCCAGCCGACCCCGACAGCGTCGGCGGCCGTTACAGCGACGAGCAGCTTTACGCCCTGGCGCTTTACGTCTATTCTCTTCAGCCTCCACCCAATCCGAACAAATCTGACGCACTCGCCGCGAGCGGGAAGAAAATCTTCGAGCGCGAGGGCTGCGCCGGGTGCCACACGCCGCCGCTCTACACCAACAACAAGCTGACGCTCGCCGAGGGTTTCAGACCGCCGCCAGGCGCCGAGCAGAAGTACGACATCCTGCCTATCTCGGTCGGCACTGACCCGAACCTGACACTCATGACCCGTCGCGGCACGGGCTACTACAAGGTTCCGTCGCTCAAGGGCGTGTGGTATCGGGGCATGTTCGGACATAGCGGCTGGTGCGCCACGCTCGAAGATTGGTTCAGCCCCGCGCGCCTGCGAGACGATTACGTTCCCACCGGCTTCAAACCCTACGGCGCGAAAACGTATGCGGTGAAGGGTCATCCCTTTGGGCTGGACTTGAACGCCGAAGACAAGCAGGCGCTGATCGCCTTCCTCAAAACGCTGTAGCACGCGTAGTGCGAACTTCGCGCTCGCTCTGCCACGGTACTTTTCGCCTGACCGCCTCTAGGGCAGTCCGGCGTGGGGCACCTCGACCTTGGTCATGACGATCGAGGCGCGATGGTTTGCCGATGCCTCAGCCTCGTGGAAGGTAGGCGCGACACAGACGAACAGCGTGCGGCCGTCGTCTCCACCTAACATACAGGCAAACGCGCCCACTCCATCGGTCTTTCGTTCCTCGATGATGCGCCCGCCCTCGGCCACCCGGAGCACCCGGCTGTGCATGGCATCGGCCACCCACACCGCACCTTCCGCGTCGAGACAGATACCGTCGGGCGCCACCTCCACTTGTTGGAGTGCTTCCTCGACCTCAGTCGATGCGGGTGGATCGCCGAAAGCTGCCCACGTCCGGCGTTCGCCCAACGAACCGGAGCCGACTTGGAAGGCGCTCAGCCGGTTCATCATGGATTCAGCCACGATCAGCGTGCTGCCATCAGGAGTAAGCGCCATGCCGTTGGGGAAGCCGAGTCCGCCAGCCACCACCCCGGCCGCGCCGTCGGGCTCCACCGAGATCAGTACGGTGGTACGTGCCGGGGCGCCGCCCATGAGATCGAACCCGAAATTGCCCACCCAGGCCCGGCCGTCGTGATTCACGAGCATGTCGTTCAAGTGCCACGGGGCCAGACCGAACAGATCGGCATGCTCGATGAGTGAACCGTCGACCTCACGTCGCAGAATCTTGCGGTCGCGCATGGAGACGATCAACATCCGGCCGTCGGGGAGGAACCCGAGTCCCGAGGGCTGCTGGGGTACGTGAGCCACTGTCTCTGCCGTGCCGTCTATGGCCACGGCGAGGACGCGGTGGGTATAGAAGTCGGAAACGTAGAGCCGCCCGTCGCGCCATCGTGGACACTCGGTGAATGACAAGCTGCCGATGAGGGTGGTGAACTCCGGCATCATGATCCTTTGTCGCCGTTGGAACCAATGGACTAACCAAGACCAACGAACCGCTCGACTTGGCGATCCAGATGGCCGGGCTCGAGGGACGCCTTCAACAAACTCCTAAGCCGGCGCGAGCTCATGCAGGATTTTCAGCAGGCCGTCGAGCGATGCGCTGACCATCGCGAGAGCGTTTCCGCTTGGCCGGAAATGTGTCTCGATCGACATGGTTCCGGTGTATCCCGCCTGCTGCAAGGCCTTGAGCTGGCCTCGCCAGTCAATGAAGCCGCTGCCCACCGGCGCCCAGCTTAGCTCGCCGGATTGAGGATCGCGCTTGACGTCTTTGACGTGCAGGTGAGGAAACAATCCCTCCACTTCGCGGTACCCGTCCGGGTAAGGAACTTCGTTCATCATGGCCGCGTTGGCCGAGTCCCAGTTTGCGCGCAAGTTGGGAGAATTGACGTCGCGCAAGATGCGCCCCAGTTCCTTTCCCGTGCCCACGTTGGTGTCGTACTCATTCTCAATCATCAGGATGATTCCGTTCTGTCGCGCGAGCTCCGCAGCTTTCGCCAGCCGGTCGCGCACGTAGGGATAAGCCTTCTCGGGATGGGGCGCCCGCCAGTAGCTGAAAATGCGAATCTTTTCGGTGCCGAAGAAGTGAGCAATCTCAAAGCACCGGTTGAGCAGCATCGGCGTGTCGCGCTCGGTGAACGTCGAGTGGAATTCAAGGGCCTGGTCCGGGTGCGCCGGCATCTCGGGCAGCTCGTACTTGAAGATCGGTGAAGCGATGTCACTCACCTGGAGATGGCGCCGGTCAATCGACTCCTTGACGCGGTCCAGCTCCGTCCGAGTGAGATTCATAATGTTCTTTTGCCACATCTCGCGCAGCTCACAATAGCGCAGCGAGTGACCGGAAATGAAATCCAGAGCCTCGTCAACATCCTCGGAGATCTCGTCTGTAATGATGCCCAGCTTGAAAGGCAGCGTCACAGGCATTGCCCGTTCGACGCGCGAGCCCAAGATCAGTACAGGGGCGGCGAGGGATGTCTTCAAGAATGCTCTTCGAGTCCGCAGGTTATGCATAAGTTACTGAGGCCAGTTAATGGCGGCATGAAGCCGCCTCGACCTCGAAACGAGTCATCACTCCGACCCTGGCGTGACCGCAAAGCCGCCTCGTTTGCTATCATACTTTGGGTGGCAGCGGTCATCTGCGATAAAATCGCTCGTCGCTACGGGAGACCAACATGAAGCTGATGGACCTTGACATCACACGCATCGCGCACGACACCTTTCGAATCGCGGGCTCTAAGGTGATTTACGTGGATCCCTTCAGGGTTAGTAAGAATGATGAAGCGGATATCGTCCTGATCAGTCACGAACACTTCGATCACCTGAGCCTCGAGGATCTCAACAAAGTTATTTTTCCAGGCACGAGTATCGTGGCCAGCCCGTTATGCAAGGAGGGGCTGAAAAACGTCAAGGTGAAGGAACTTCATTACATGGATCCCGGCGGGAAGCACGTTATGGGCAAGGTGGAAATCCAGGGTCTGCCTGCCTACAACCTGAACAAATTTGCCGAGCCTGGCAAAGCCTTCCACCCTAAAGGAGAAAAACGCCTGGGCTTTCTGATCAAGATGGATGGCACGACGGTTTACCACGCCGGGGACGCTGATTTTATTCCGGAAATGAGGTCGATCCAGTGCGACATCGCGCTGCTCCCGGTCTCCGGTACTTATGTGATGACCGCAGAAGAAGCGGCTGACGCCGCGGCCGCCATCAATCCGAAGATCGCGGTGCCCATGCATTACGGCGCCATCGTAGGCAGCGAAGCCGATGCGCAGAAGTTCAAGTCGCTGGTGAAGAATTGCCAGGTGGAAATCATCTGATTGCCGATTTTTGATTTTTGATTTTCGATTGACCTCTTGGCGATCCAACAGTGTGCTCCAGTGCACACGAGTACCAGCGAGCAATCGAAAATCGGCAATCGAAAATCAAAAATCGGCAATTACGGGGCCCACGCCAGCCCATCCGCATTATTCCCGGCGTCAATCAACTTCACCTTCCAGTCACTGAGATCCACCTCGGCCACCTGGCGGCTTTTGTCGCAAGAGACGTAGGCCATCTTTCCGTCGGGCTGGATGAGGACTTCTTGCGGCAAGGGCGGCAGGGGGACGGTGCGCGCGAACTGCATGGTGGAGAGGTCCACCACGCCCATACCGGGCGCGTTGGGCAAGGCGATCAGCAGCCATTTGCCGTCCGGCGTCACCGCGCTGCCGTAGCCCTCGGCGGGCAGGGTGATCCAACTGTTCACTTTGTCGCTTGCCGCATCGATTACCGCCAGGCGCGGCTTTTCGGTGTCGGAGGTGAATACCCAGCGGCCGTCGGGAGTGACGGAGATGCGCTGCACGTGGTCGGCGACGGGAATCACGGTGAGGGTCTTGCGGTCCACCAGGTCGAGCACCGAGACGCTGCCCGGCCCTACGTTAGCTGTGTAGCCTCGTGTTCCGTCCGAGCTGATCGCCAGCATGTGCGACTCGGGCGCGCCGGTGGGGACTTTGCCGATGATCTTGAACGAGTGAGGGTCAATCAAGGTCACCGCCTGGTCAAGCTCGGTGGTGACGTAGAGCAGCCCGTCCTTGGGTCCGAACATGGGGCAGTGCGGGCGCACGCCGTGCCCGAAATCGATCGTGTGAACCAGGCGCCGGTCACTCAGGCTGAACACATCGAGCGTGCTGCCATCGGTGCCTGGCGAGCCTACGCCGGAATTCCCGTAAATGGGCACGAAGGCAAGGCGTCCGTCCGGCGAGGCAATCACCTCGTGCCCGGTGACGCCTGTTTCGGGCAACGTGGCGATCTGGCGCCCCGCAACCGGGTCAATCAGACCCAGAGTGTGTGCACCCTTGTTGGCCACCAGCACGAGCGCTTTAGATCCGGTTGTGGGCGGCGGCGGCTGGAACGAGAGCAACGCGGCGAATGCGAGCGACAAGGTAAGGTACGAGAGCATGGTGAACCTCCGTTAGGTACTAGGGAATAGGCAATAGGGAATAGGCAATAGACAGCCCCGCCTCTTGGCCATTGCCTATTGCCTATTGCCTGCTTCAACTGGACCATCATACTTCACTCGTCCCCGTTCCAGCGACACCAGGCGCCGCGCGATCGACGCGCCCTGGCTGTAATTGTGCGTTGAGAACACCAGCGCTTTGCCCTCCTCGGGCAGCCTCTGGAGCAGTTGTTCCAGCTTGCGGGCCGAGTCGGCGTCGAGACCGGTAAAGGGCTCGTCGAGCAACAGGAAAGCGGGATCATGCAGAAGCGCGCGCGCCAGTGACATGCGTTGTTGCAAGCCGCGCGAGAGGTTCCGCGCCGGTTCGTCGCCCCGCTCACGCACCGCGAACAAGTCGAGCACCCGGTCAATTCTGCGCTCGAGATCGCCCAGGCTGTAGAGCCGGCCGAAGAATCGCAGGTTCTCGCGTCCCGTCAACTCACCGTAAAGAAAAGCAGCATGCGAAACAAACCCGATGCTTGTTTTGGCGGGCCGGCTATCGCTCGAGAGGCTGCGGCCCCCGAAAAGCACCTCGCCCTCGTTGGGACGCGCGAGGCCTGCCAAGGTCCGTAGCAGCGTGGTCTTGCCGGCGCCGTTGGCGCCGTAGAGCAACACTGCGTCTCCAGGTTCGAGCCGCAGGCTAACGTCTCGCAGAGCCGGCAGGTCTCCGAAAAACTTGGATACGCGGCGTGCTTCAAGCGCGTCCTCAGCGCGGCTGTTGGCGGGCGGCATAGGATTCGAGCAGCGAGGGAGGCGTCTTTTTCAGCTCCGCCACCAGACGCGCCTTGAGGTCGAGGCGTTCCTTCCAGTACTTTGGCTCTGCGATTTTTCCGGCTGAGAAAAGCTCATCAAGGTCAGCTACGGAGTTAAGCAACTTCTCAATTTTGGCGTTCAGCAGCAGGTTGGGCTCTGCGCCGGCTTGAGCCTTAAGCCTCGGCCACTCCTTGGCGACGCGCACGCCGAGGGCCCAGAGAAGCAGAAGAAGGAAGGCGACCAACACGGGACCGGTAAGTTGGGAAATCGAGTTGGGAACGGTTTTCACCTGGTCCTGGCTCTGCCCCTCGCCCTGATTAGATCCGGACTCCCCGCCCTGATTCCCTTGATCGAGGCCAGGCGGCGGTCCGGACGCGGCCTCTCCGCTGAGCCGGATGGAGAGCGCTGTAGTGTCGCGGGCCAGTTGCGGCGCGCCGTACACCTGAATCTTGTGAACGTTGTCGCTTCCCGAGGCCTGGAAGCCGGGCGCGGCAACGGCGAGGGTCGAGGGATAGACGTAGAGCTCCGCCTGATCGATGGGTAAGGACACACGGTCCTTGAGATCGACGCCCGAAGAATCATAGGCCCGCGTGTACTGGATGGTCACCTGAGTGACACCGGGCTTGAGCGCATAGCGGATAGAGAATTCGCCGCTGGTCTTTCCCAGTTCAGGAGTTTGGGGAAGCGACATGTTCATCAAACCCGCCACCGAGACGGTGGGAGTACCCGCGTCAGCCGGCACACTGAAGCGGAAAGTTGCATCAGGTGCCGCGTAAGCGCGCGGCGGCTTGGTGGAGTTTTGGATGGCGTATTCTTCCTGAACGTGTAGCTCGGGGCCGGAGTTCCCGGCGAGAGCTCCTACGAATACGCGCGCGCCCGGGATGCGCATTCCGGCAGGGGACCGCGTGGAGTCAAAAACGGTGAGGCTGACATTGGCATTGCCGCTGGAATCGAACGTGGCCGGCGCGTTGTAGGTCGCGCCCGCAAAGTCTGTCGAGACCAAGTAGAAAGATTTGGGGTCAATGCCATCCGCGCTGAAGGCGAAGTGGCCGGTGGCGTCCGCGGTCGCCGTCGCAACTTGCTGCATTCCGCCGCGCGGCATCAACAACCGCACCTCCTGGCCCCCGACAGCCCGGCCGGTGGTGCCGTTCGAGACCGTGCCCTGAACCTGCGCTTGCGCTGAGAGAGCGACGGGAAACAGGGCCGCAAAGGCAATGGCGCACGCGATAGACGCAAATTGTGACGACGGCTTCATGCTCAACTCAAGCAAAGGATCGGGACGAAGAACCTCAGTGTGCTGTTGCAGACGGCTATTCAAAATTCCGGATTCTAAACGCCGCGACATAGGTTATCGCTGCGCTCGATGAGCGCCGATCGGCGCTCACAGACCGATGCTACAGCAAGAAGCGTCATCACTTTCGTCGCTCCGTTTAGGTTCGGTACCCCAGATTTCGAATTTAGAGTCTCCGCTGCTTGCTTTGAATCTTTGCGCCGCACTCTCCGCAGAATTTTACAGGCAGCGGATTTTCAAAGCCGCACGCGGAGCACGTGTAGTCAGGGATCGCCTCGGCCTTGCGCCGGGCGCGCCGGGCCGCCACCTCGCGCTCGATGAAGGCATCCTCGGTGCTGGCTCGCTCCACGTCCTTCGAGGTGGCCATCAGGCGCGCGGCCTCGGCGGTGTAGGTTGCGCGCAAGGCCTCGTAGTCCTTGGCCGCGATCTTCTTGGCGCGGTACTCGAATTCGAGATCCTGAATGTTCTCGTAGAGCACCAGCCGCCGGCGCTTGAGATCGGTAAGCGGCGTAACGTCCACGGGCAAGCTACCGGTGTCCTTGCCGGTGGCCAGTAGTGGCGTGGCTACGAAACACGCCAAGCCAAGCGCAATGACGAAAGCAATTACGACCAACATAAGAGAACCCAGTGGTTAGGGGTTAGTGATTAGGGGTTAGCGATAAGAAACGCGGCTGATCGTCATTAGACCGTTATGCGCATCGAAACGTGAATTTTGTTCTCGTTTCGTGGTCGTAGGGCCGACCCTTGGGTCGGCCTTGGCCGGGGCAAGCCCCGGCCCTACATCCGGATATCAAGGGCGGAGCCCTTGGCTAGTTAGCACCTGCAGTCCGAAGGGCGACAGGGGCTAACCACTTACCACTAATCACTAACCACTTTTTTCATTTCTTCTTCGATTTCGGCCATCACATCCGGATCAACGGGAACAGGTTCGGTGGCTTCTGCCGCCGATTGCTGCGCTCTGCGCCAGCGCCGCAGCAGCACGACGATCAGGCTTAGGCCGATAATTCCTCCACAGATCGGGAGGATCCAAACCGTCAGATTAAAGCCGCTGGGTGGCGGAGTCGCCAGCACCTTGGTGCCGTACTTCAGCACAAAGTCCTGCAGGATGGCGGCGGTGTCCTTACCCGAAGCCACCTCCTTTTCCGCCATGGCCTCCATTTCAGCCTTCGGCCCACACCCCTCGTGGTTGCAGCCACTCACTGTCATGTTGCAGCCGCATTGGCAGATGACGCTGCCCTCGATAGCCTGCGGGGTGGTCTTTGGTGCCGGAGGATTGCCGTCAATTGCGGCCCCGCTCCCAAGTGTCAACGCGACCGCGACGGCGGCAAGCATGAGCCTCGAAATTGTGTAATGCCTCATACAAGGAACTCCTACCGGCTGAACCCTAACACCTAACACCTGCTTTTACGGCACCAAGACAATCTTCCCATAGGCGCCGGGTTCCATCACCGCCTTATGTGCGCGCGGGGCCTCTGCTAGCGGAATCTCCTGGCCCACCACAGGCCGCAACGTGCCGTTCTCCAGACCTGCCACCAAGGCGGCATGCATTCCGGCCAACTCGGGCTCAGTGGCGTTCAGCAAGGTCATCCCCACGATACTGGCCTCACGAACCATGGTGTCGCGAGGGTTGACCTCCACCGTGCCGCGGCTGCCCACCACCACTACCCGGCCATGACGAGCCAGAAGGGTGAGATCCTTGCCGAGGTTCACGTTCGCCAGCATCTCGATGATGAGGTCAACGCCGCGGCCACCGGTGAGCTTCATGAGTTCGTCGAGGTAGTCAGGCGCCTTATGGTCGAAGACGTGATGCGCGCCTTCCCGGGCCACCAGCGCCTTGCCCTTGTCACTTCCCGCCGTGCCGATGACCGTAAGACCCGCCGCGCGGGCCAACTGCACCGTGGCCGTTCCCACACCGCCGCTTGCGCCGTGCACCAGCACAGTTTCGCCGAACTGTGCTCGGCCGCGCAGGAACAGTGCCCGGTGCGCGGTTCCGTAAGGTACACCCATCGCCGCGCCCTGGGCGAAGCTGATCTTCTCCGGTAGCGGGTGAACCTGGAACTCCTTCGCGATCGCTTGCTCCGCGTAAGTCCCGGTGAGGGGAGTTCCAGCGATGTAAACCCGCGCGCCGGTCGCGAACTTTGTCACTCCTTGTCCTACCGCCTTCACCGTTCCAGCACCGTCCGCGCCCGGCGTCCAAGGAAGCGCGGGCTTCACCGCATAAAGACCATTGCGAATGTAGGTCTCGACAGGATTCACCCCGGCGGCTTTGACCTGCACCAAAATCTCGCCGGCGCCGGGACGCAAGTCCGGGACTTCTTCAAGCCTCAGAACCTCAGGCCCGCCGAATTGATGAACACGAATTGCCTTCATAGGCTTGTGTCAGAGTGCCCTCATCCTGCGGCATCTCCGTGTTCCCTTTGCCCAGGAGCTTTCAACGTCGATTACAGCCCTTTGCCATTGCCGCCAAAGCGGCGCTCGAGCGCCGACAAGAACGTCCTGATGCGTTCGTCGGTCTTCTTCTGACTCTCGGTGAGAGAATCGTTAGATTCCGCCAGGCGCCTGTCGAGTTCCTTTTGTGAGGCCGCCAGGTCTGCTATGGCATTTTGCATACGGATATGGTTCAGCGCCAAATCTTTGCCCAATTCCTTAAGTTGCATCAGTTCAGAGGCAAATTTCGCCTGTTGTTGCAACATGGACTCCATAGAGCGTTCGACATTGGCTTCGAACTTTGCCCGCCGTCGCTCCGACTCCTCTTGCAACTGCTCCATGGTCACCAAGTGGTTGCGCATGAACTACATTGACCGTTCCATCTCTCCGAAAGTCATAAAGATCTCCCTGCGCTACTCCAACGACTCCAGGTCCTTCACCTCGACGGCCGCATCCTGCTCGCGGCGTATCTCAGCCATTTCACGCTCCACGCGACTTGGGATCAGGGCCAGCAAAGTACCGAGAAAAACAACGGCACCTCCCACCCACACCCACGTCACCAGCGGATTGATAAAGACCTGGACGATGGCTTTCTTCGTGTCGGGGTCCTGCCCGGCCAGCACCACGTAAAGATCGTCGCCAAGCGAACTGCGGATGGCCACGTGACCCACGGCTTCCTGGCTGGCCTTGTAGAATCGCTGCTCCGGGGCGACCGTTCCAAGGGCGTGCCCGTCGCGGATCACGGCCAGCACGGCGCGCTCGTATTCGTAGTTTGGCGTGTCGCCGGTGGTGAAACTCGAGCACCGCAAGACGTAGTTCTTGGCTTGCATGAGGTCGCCCTCAGCCATCAAGGTCTTGGTTTCGCTCTTGAAGGCCTGGCCCAGGAAGCCCACGAATAGAATCACGATGCCCAAGTGGATCACGTACCCACCGTAGCGGCGCGTATTGCGCATGGTGAGGTTGTAGACCGCCTGCCCGAAATTCTCATGAAGCGTCCGCTGGCGGGTGCGAGCGCCCTTGTAAAACTCGCCTAACGTTGCTACCGCCACGAAGGTGGTGAGCAGAACCGTCATGCTAAGGTAAAGGCCGCGCACACCGAAGGCATAGAAAATCGCCGTGGCCACCAAACCTGCCGCCAGCGGCACCGTGAAATTCTGCTTGATGCTTTGGAAACTGGTCTTGCGCCACGCCAGCAGCGGGCCTGCGCCGGTAAGAAACAGCAGGATGAGTCCGATGGGGATCATGAAGCGGTTGAAGAAGGGCGCGCCCACCGTCACGGTGGTATTCGAGACGGCTTTCGAGACGATGGGAAAAATCGTTCCCCAAAGCACAGCGAAAACAGCCGCCAGCAGCACCCAATTGTTGAAGAGGAATCCGCTCTCGCGCGAGGCGACCGAATCCAATTGATTCTCACTCTTCAGGAAATCGAGGCGTAGGAAGAGCAGGCTGGCCGAGAAGAGTAGAATGATGCCGAGGAAGACGGCGAAAAACGGGCCAATGTTGGATTGGGCGAAGGCATGCACAGAGCTCACGATGCCGCTGCGCGTCAGAAAAGTGCCGAAGATGGAAAGGAAGAAGGTGGCGATCACCAGCACCATGTTCCAAACTTTCAGCATTCCGCGCTTTTCCTGGATCATCACCGAGTGCAAGAACGCGGTGCCGCCGAGCCAGGGCAGCAGCGAGGCGTTCTCCACCGGGTCCCAGGCCCAGTAGCCGCCCCATCCGAGCACTTCGTAAGCCCAGTTACCGCCCAGCACTATGCCAACGCCGAGAAACATCCAGGGCACCATCGTCCAGCGGCGCGTGGTCCGAATCCAGTTGTCGCCGAGCTGCCGGGTGATCAATGCCGACATGGCGAAGGCGAAGGGCACCACCATCCCGACGTAGCCGAGGTACAGCATCGGGGGGTGGATTACCATCGAGGGGTATTGCAGCGCCGGGTTCAAGCCATTGCCGTCTGGCGGAGCGAAGGCCCGCGTGCTGCTGCCGGCAAGCACGAGCTGGCTGAACGGGTTCGCGACGAAGTTGATCAGGATGGAGAAGAACACGCCCGTGCCCATCAGGATGGAGACTACGTAGGGCATCAGTTGGCGGTTGCGCCGCCGGTTCATGAGCACCACCAGCGCGCTATAAATGGAAAGCAGCCAGGTCCAGAAGAGCAGCGAGCCTTCCTGACCTGACCACAGCACCGGAATCTTGTAGTAAATCGGCAGGGCGCGGTTCGAATGGGTGGCCACGTACGCGCTGTTGAAATTGTCGGTAAGGATAAGGAACTCGAGGGCCACCACGGCCAGCGTTACCATCACGAAGAACGCCAGCACGGCGCGCTCGGCGCTGCGCGTAACCCGCAGGCTCCGAAGCTTACCGCCCAGCGCCCCGGCTACTACGGCGTAGAGCGCGAAGGCCAGAGCCGCAATTAAACCTACGCTACCGACTTGGTTCATAAGGTTGCTGACCTCCGGCAGATAGTTCTCACCGGCATTTAACTACATGTGTACTAATTGTCACAATCCTTGTGCGTCTCGTGAGTCTCGCTGTCCCGATGATTGATTCTAAACGAGATTCCAGCTTTGTTCGTCAGGCCCCGTTTCGGGCCACTTTGCTTTGCGGTCCCGGCGGGGCAGCCTGGTACTTAGACGCGCACTTGGCCTGAATTTTGTCCGCCTGGAAGACACCATTCGGGGAATAGGTGCCCTCGATAATTGCTTGGGCGCCTCCCACGAAGGTGTCCGGCAGGGTATCCGAGCCCACGTACGCCACCGGCACAGTCGCCGCGTCCTGACTCAGACGGAACGTCACTTGGCCCCCGTGCCGCTCGACGGACCCGGCCGCCACCACTCCGCCCACCCGGACATGCTCATGGCCGCCCTTGCCGCTCAGAAGCTCGCTAACCGTCACGTAATACGTCTTGTTCTGCTCAAACCCTGAGACGGCCAGCCAGCCCACAACGGCCAAAATCACGCCGATTCCGATGCCGAATTTCAGTTGTTTCGCTTTCATGATACCCTCGATCCGGGCGCCGCCCACCTTTGAGAAAGAGCGCAACGCGCGAGCCATCACAAGTGGGTCACAGCGACGGGACAGTTGAATTGTCCACCTTCTTGTCGCATGAGTCAACGGCGAGGCGGGCGGCAACTCTCACTCATTTTCGCTCATGCGGCGCGCCACCGCATGCAGGAGGTCGTATTTCGTGAGGATCTCGTAAACTCCAGTATGGAGGCTGACGAATACCGCCGGGCAATCCCGAGTAATACATCCCATGATGTGGTCAACGTTGGCCGAAGGCGCCACCACGGGAAAACTTTCGCTCATGGCCTCACGGACCACCAATTTCTTAAGATCCTTGCCTTCGAGAGCCAGGTTGAGGATAGCGTCTTCGTAGATGGCGCCCACCGGGTGGCCGTCTTCGAACACGGGCAACTGCGAAAAATCATTGGATTGCATCTCTTCGAGCGAGCTGCTCACCGTGTCCGAAGGGGCCACCGCAATCAGGGGCCGTGCCGGGCCGGCCGCAATCTTGGCTTGTACGATCTCGCCGGCCGTGAGCGGTACCGAGGACTCGAGGTACCGGTTTTCCTTCATCCATTCATTGTTGTAGACCTTGCTCAGGTAGCGGGCGCCGGCATCCGGGACCAGAATCACCATGAAGTCGCTCGCGCTGAGGCCAGGCGCAATCTGCATGGCCGCGCCCACCGCCGTGCCTACGGAGCCGCCGGCAAAGATGGCCTCGCTGCGTGCCAGACGCCGCGTCCAGAGAAATGAGTCCTTATCGCTCACCTGGATGACGTCATCCACCACGCTGAAATCGAGTGTATCGGGAACGTAGTCCTGGCCGATGCCCTCCACTTTGTAGGTCTCGCCCTCGATGAGCTTGCCGGTGTGGAAGAATTCGGTGAGCACGGAGCCCACCGGATCCGCTCCGATGATCTTCACCTTGGGATTCTTGCTTTTCAGATAGCGCCCTACTCCGGTGATGGTGCCGCCGGTACCGATGGCGCATACGAAATGCGTGATGCGCCCTTCGCTGTCTTCCCAGATTTCCGGACCCGTGGTCTTAAAGTGAATTTCGGGGTTCTTGGGGTTCTCGTATTGATTGGGCTGATAGGCGTTGGGGATGTCTTGGGCAAGCTTGGTGGCCACCGAGGTGTAGCTTCGCGGATCATCGTGCTCTACTGCGGTGGGGCATACGATCACCTCCGCACCCAGCGCCTTGAGCAAATCGCGCTTCTCCTTGGATTGCTTGTCGGCCATGGTGAAAATGCACTTGTAACCTCGGATCACCGCTACGAGCGCCAGCCCCATCCCGGTGTTGCCGGAGGTGGGTTCCACAATGGTGCCGCCGGGTTTCAGGAGGCCCTGGCGCTCGGCTTCGTCAATCATGGCGAAGCCGATGCGGTCTTTCACGCTGCCACCGGGATTGAGGTAGTCGCACTTGGCGTAAACTTCCGCCTTGCAGCCGCGCGTAATGCGGTTCAGCCGGACCAGCGGCGTGTGGCCGATGGCTTCAAGAATGTTGTTGTAGCGCATGAGTTGCAATTATAAGGGAGTTCAGAGCGCAGTGACGGAGGATGAAGCCACGATGCTTGGCGGCGCCTGAGTGCCCTGGAGACAATTCGGTTGTGATTGAGTGTCGGACGGTGGTTGGCCCGCGTCCGAAGAAGGGATCGCTGGACGCACCATATGCTCCGAAGGGCGCCGATTCTCTTCACGGGGACGTCAAGCCGCCCATGAAAAGCAGAATCGGCGCCACCTCGGCACCCGCCATTCTCATCAAGTCTACGCCTCTGCCGTCAGCGGCTCTCCGCGCTCGTACTCTCACAAGCACCGTAATCCTTCACCAGCTTCGACACGGTGAAAGTCGGCCTGCCGGAGTCGTCCTTCGACTTCTTGCCACTCAGGGCGACTCGCTGGCCGGGGGCCAGCGAAACGTTGGTGGCTACCAACGCGTAGGTGTTCTGGTCTTTTTCATTCATCAGCTTGACGCCGTCTGACGACGGTTCGACACATCCCACGATATTGCCGTGGTGCCGCAGCGCCAGATAGGTTACGCCGACACCGGCAGCGGCGGCTACACCAACAATGGCGCCGGTGTTTGAACCATAGCCGCCCTTCGGGGCGGTGTAGGTTCCCGTGGTTCCACCGGTGCCGGTACCCCCACCGCCGCCGTACTGCGCAAGGGCAGGTGCTGCAAGCGCGAGACCAAGAAAAACCGCCAAAAAATGTTTCGAGACTCTATTCAAGTTCATTGTCATCTCCTAGGGGCGAATGCGCCCGCATGTGTGAGATGTCCGGAGTCAAAGGTGCGCGGTTAAAGTGCTGTCAAAAGATTGTGGTGAGATGTTGACAAGTGCCAGGCGATCGCCTCACGCCGGTTTGCCCGCGTCGAGTATGATTAGCACTGCGCAAATGCTTCTGTTCCGGCCCTCGCCTGATAGGAGCGCGACGAGGCAAGCGATTTGAGCGAGCTTCCAGAAGCCGTGATCGATCGAGTCCCGCAGACCACCGGGCGCGTGGGACGGCTGCGGTGGTGGATTGTGTGGACGCTCTTCTTCTCCACGGTCACCAACTACATCAGCCGCCAATCGTTTTCGGTGCTTTCACCGCTGATCACCAGCCAATTTCATCTTAGCCACACGGATCTTTCCAGAATTCTGGGCGCGTTTCAGATCTCCTACGCAATCACCTGGCTCGCGGGCGGCATCTTTCTTGACGCGGTTGGCACTCGCGTGGGCTTGGCGGTGGCGGCGGCATGGTGGTCCGTGATGAACATGCTCACCGGGCTCGCCAGTTCCGTTGCCGGCTTCGCTTTTTTCCGCTTCATGCTGGGCATCGGTGAAGGCTTCAACTGGCCGGGCGCGAGCAAGACCGTGGCTGAATGGTTTCCGCGCCAGGAGCGCGGCCTTGCGGTTGCGATTTTCGACAGCGGATCGAGCGTTGGAGGAGCCTTGGCTGCGATCATCATTCCCTTGATCGCACTGGCCGCTGGTTGGCGGTGGGCTTTCATCGTAGCGGGGTTGCTCGGGTTGGTCTGGGTCGTGCTCTGGCTTTTCGTCTATCATCCGCTGGACCGCCATCCACGAGTGACAGCGGAGGAAGTTGCTCTCATCAATGCAGGGCGCGATGCGGCTCTTACTTCCGCGCAGCGTGGCATCGGACGATGGCTCCACCTGGCTGGAAATCCCAACGTTTGGGGCATCGTGCTGGGACGCTCGCTCACCGATCCGATCTGGTGGTTCTATGTTTTCTGGCTTCCGCAATACCTGAGCGACGCTCGAGGATTCAGCCTTAAGCGAATCGCACTTTTCGCTTGGATTCCTTTCGTGGCCGCCGACATCGGCAATTTTACCGGAGGACTGATCTCGGGTTACCTCATCCGGCGCGGCATGCCGGTGATCCGCGCTCGCAAGTGGGTGTGCGTGGCCAGTTGCCTTCCGGTTCTGGCGGGCATCCCGGCCGCGCGCATCCACAACGTCTATTGGGCTCTGGCGCTGATTTGTTTTGCGCTGTGGGGGTACGCGAGCTGGTCCACCATGGGCCTCACGTTTCCCTCCGACCTTTTCCCGCACGACGTCGTGGCCTCCGTTACGGGGTTGAGCGGATTCGCCGCCGGCTTCGCGGGCACAGGTTTCACCTTGGCCGTGGGCGTGATCGTAGACCGGTTCTCGTATCGACCTGCGTTTCTGGCGGCGGGACTTCTTCCTCTCTTCGCGACCGCCGCCGTGCTGCTGCTCATTCGGCCGGCACGCGCGCACGGCAATCCGCCGTCGATGGCTTCTCCGTCAGAACTTTTTCTACCTGATCAGACGCAGCGGAGCGCTCATGTTTCGCAGCCAGAACGGGAGGGTAAACATCCATGACTGAACCCAGACACTTCCAAGTAGAGAATCTCAAGATTGAGGTCTACGCCAGTCGAAAAGCCGCCGGTGAAGCGGCGGCGCGTGCTGCGGCAGAATCCCTGCGGCAATTGGCCAAGCAGCGGGCCATGGTCGGCGTGATCTTCGCCACTGGCGCTTCCCAGCTTGAGACTTTGCACGCGCTCACCACAATCCCTGACCTTCCTTGGAATCGCGTCGCCGGCTTCCACATGGATGAATATGTAGGCTTGCCGGCGGATCATCCGGCTTCGTTTCGCCGCTACCTTCGGGAAAACTTGACTTCGCGCGCGCATCTCGCAGAATTCCACGAGATTGACGGGACCGTGGCGGACCCCGAGGCGCTGTGCCGTGAATATGCCGCCATATTGCGGTCGCGCGATCCGGAGTTGTGTTTGCTAGGGATCGGCGAAAATGGCCACTTGGCTTTTAATGATCCTGCCGAGGCGGATTTCTCGGACCCTCAGGACATGAAGATCGTGTCGCTTGATGCCATGTGCCGCCAGCAGCAAGTAGCCGAGGGATGGTTCGGGAACCTCGGCGAAGTACCGCCACGAGCCATGACTCTGACGATTCCCACGCTGTTGAGGGTGCCCAAACTGATCGCCTCCGTGCCCGGAGGCCGAAAGGCACGAATCGTCAGACGCACGATCGAGGAACCCATTTCCACCGCTTGCCCTGCCACGATTTTCCGGACTCACCCGGATGTTACGGTGTACCTCGACCCCGAATCCGCTGCGGAATTGGAGCATGTGACGTTTGCACGGTGAGGTTAAGAGCCAGGCTTTCAAGAATGCTCTCGCCCCGCATCGGCTTGGTGAAATAGAACGGTCTGCACCTGACCTTCTAAACTAACCGCTCCGGTGCGGCGGCGCTGCACCTTGCTGAAACTGTTCCACAAGGTCGCGGATCTGAATGGCGTCCGCCTTGCGATGGCCGCGGCTCACGATGGGATTGGTTCCGCCGGTAGAATCGATTTGAATGGTGGACCAGATCAAGCCAGTGCGAATGCTGACTGACGCTACCTGCGAAATGGAAATGCTCTCCTCGGTCGAACCGATAAGGCGCGGCTTCATACGGGACACCCGTTGAGGCGTGACTTCGATCCGAAGAGGGAACCAAAAATTGCCGGCCGTCCAACGGCTGGCTCTGAAGACGTATTTTTCGTCAGTCACCCTCGCAGTTTACCACCAGCAGCGGCCACGCTGGCCGTTCGCGCAGGCGGGATTCCGTGGTCCGGCCCCGCCTCCGCCGGCCCGCCACTCGAATCCCTAACAAGAGCCTTTCGCCCTTTGCCATCTGCTAACCCCCTTATTTATCAACAACCTCTTGGTTTTACAAAAATAGCTCCTTGTTTTCAGATACCTCTTGGCTTTGACGCGTTTGGGACACATTTTCCTTTGTTTTCAACAACCTCTTGGCTTCGTTCGTTACGTAGGCTTTTCACATTTGCCGCCGCAATCCTAGATTCTTCTAATCTTTCGATCTGAAACCTCTCCTCGGTTCCGGCGCTGCCGCTCTCAGGCGGGTTCGGTCCTGCTTTGCGGACAGAGGGATTGTAGGGTGACATCGCGCGCCTCCGAACGAGGGCTTGTCAAGTTGTCTAGGCTTTACCATTAGCCATCTGCATGTAGCCTAGTTCAGGAGGTGACCGAACGTCGGTAAAATGGTTGCGCGGCACCGGCCGGAAACCGCAATTTTGAGCCGTTTCGGCGCGCCTGACCCTAATTCCACGGGTGACGCACTCCTTGTTCCCGACCAGCTTAACTGGTGCCATTGGCCTGTTCAGAGCCCCTTTTCCCGTTTTGGGGCTGTATTACCAGTCCTACGCGGTAGCGGCAATCTAGCGCCAGTTGCGATGCCGCTTTTCTCCTCCGGACCAACCCCTAAGGCTTCTCCGCGCTTGCCACTTGATCCTGCCGGATCGTGTTACGCGCTGACACCTGGCTTCGAATGTGCTTCGACTGCGCGTCGGTGAAGAAGAGGTAACCTCTGGCAATGGTTTCGAGATCGCGGTCATTCCACTTCCTGCGCATGAGCCCGGCGGCTGAGTGCGAGTTTGGACCGAGCAGCAGGTGGCCGATCTCGTGCGCGATGGCATGGCCCAGCAGTTGATATTCAGCGGCGTCCCCGTCCCGCGCCAGTTCCAGAACGTCGCGGTAGAAGATGTAAGCGGAACACCCGACCTCGTTTCTCGCGCACTCCAAGGCCTGCCCCATGGCTTCATGGTACGAGGAGAACTGGTCGGCCTCTCGGGCCGTGAGGATCTTGATGGCAAAATCGGCCGGGCCCATGGGGCTCTGGCAAGCGGCGTAGCCCTCGGACTCCGCGGGCGTCAGGGGGCAATCCACCCAGACCGGCTCAAGCCCGGCTTGACTGAGAATAGACGCCGCCTCGCCCCCGGCACGAACCAAGAGACTGCGCGAGATGCCAGAGTTGTACATCCGCAGCGTGATCTTCAGGTTGGCGTACCCAGCGGGCGGTGAAACCACTTGAGCGCTGGCGCGAGCGCTCAAACCCGCTATAGTCAGGGCTATAATCAGGCCGCCCAGCCTGCCCCGCTCGTTCGCTCTTTCCTTTGCTTGCCTCCTGCTCCAGTCCCTGCTCAAGTCGCCCTCCGCCGCGGGTTGCGCGGTGAAGGCGACTTTCAATCAAGGCGAAGAGCCCATAAATGCACTGCAAGTGAACCCGTCGGAAACCATCAGTGAACTGTTATCTGATTGAGGGTAAGCAACTTATTCGAAGCTGTGAACAGGCGCTGGGCTAGGTTGGGAGCGAATGCAGCGCCCGCGGCTCGCCGGCCTCTACTGAAAATGTGGAATGCCAAGTGAAAAGCGGGCGGCGTCATTTAACCCACGGCGCAGCCGTGGGGCAGGAGCCGGCATAAGAGAATTACCAAAGGAGCCCCGGCAGGGGCACCGGAGCCTCGGAGCGCGGCCTGGCAAGGGCGGCATGGGTGTGGTCTATAGGGCGGAAGATATTCGCCTGGGCCGCCAGGTGGCGCTGAAGTTTCTTCCTGAGGAGCTGACCGACGATCGACAGGCGCTGGAACGCTTCGAACGCGAAGCTCGCACCGCCTCCACCCTGAGTCCGAACATTTGCAGCATTTACGAGGTAGAGGAGCACGAGGGGAAGCCCTTCATCGTGATGGAGCTGCTGGAGGGGCAAACGCTGCGGGAGTGTCTTGTAGGGGCGGGCCTTGTGCCTGGCTTTGTGCCCGCCCATGGGCGCCCACAAGGGGCGCCCCTACCCCTCAACGAAATCCTCGACCTCGCGATCCAAATAACCGACGGGCTGGACGGCGCACCAGAAGGGCATCATCCACCGCGACATAAAACCCGCGAATATTTTCATCACTACGACCGGCCAAGCGAACAGTCGGCGGGAGTTTCTTTCTCTCGACCGGGTAAACGGTCTCAATGACCGATATAGGCGAGACATACACCTCGCGGGCCTCGCGGACTGCATCTTCAATGGTGGTACGGGCGGCGGCCGACAATTCTTTGGAGTTTTCGAGATACTGGCAATTACCGATGGCTACATGTCAAGCCCGCCGTTGATGTTGATCTGCTGGCCCGTGATGTAGTCGCCGTCGAGCACCAGAAACGCCACGGCTTTGGCAATTTCTTCGGGTCGCGCCAGGCGTCCGATAGGAATCCGGGCCTTGACCTGCTCCAGGACTTCAGGAGGCATAGCTCCCACCATATCGGTCTCCGTGAATCCAGGCGCAATGACGTTGGCGGTGACGTTGTACCGCGCCATCTCGAGCGCCAGGACCTTAGTGAAGCCGATGATGCCTGCTTTGCTGGCCGCATAATTTGCCTGGCCGAAATTGCCGGCCTGACCGACGAAGGAGCTGATGTTCACGATGCGGCCGTACTTCTGCGCGATCATCCCAGGCAGCGCGGCGCTAGTGCAGTAATAGGTGCCGTGAAGGTTGGTATCAATCACCTCAGACCATTCATCGTCGCTCATCTTGCGCAGTGACCGGTCTCGGGTGATGCCGGCGTTGTTCACCAGAATGTCCAGGTGCTTGTAGCTGTCGAGAACATCCTTCACCACGCGGCGAGCCTCCTCACGCCGGGAAACGTCGCCCGGCGCCAGAAAGCTTTCCGCGCCGGCCTCTTCTAATTCCTCCCGCAAGCTCTCGGCGAGTGCAAAGCTGGCGCGAAAATTGATGGCCACGGTCGCCCCGCGGTCCGCGAGTTCCAAGGCGATGGCGCGCCCAATCCCGCGCGCCGCGCCGGTGACCAGCGCGACTTTGCCATGAAGGGGCTTTATGGGTTTTATGAATTCACGCTCTGTTGAATATTCGATTTCGAGTGTCGGCATGATTCGCCTCCTTTTTCTGCCGGTTCGGCTGTCAATTCAGGGCTTCGAAAATGGCGGCAATGCCTTGCCCGCCGCCGATGCACATGGTCACGAGTCCGTAGCGGCCGCCGGTGCGGCGCAGCTCGTGCAGCGCCTTCACACTCAGAATGGCGCCGCTTGCGCCGATGGGATGTCCGAGGGCGATGGCGCCGCCGTTCGGGTTCACTTTGTCCGCCGGAACACCGAGCTCGCGGAGAACGGCCAGAGATTGAGCTGCAAAGGCCTCATTACCCTCAAACAAGTCGAGGTCGTTGAGAGTCAGGCCGGTCTTCTGCAGCAGCTTTTGGACGGCGGGCACAGGACCGATGCCCATGTATTGTGGTTCTACACCTGCAGTTGCGTAGGCCACCAGCCTGCCGATGGGCTTCAATCCGCGCTCGTCCGCGGCGCGCTTCTCCATCAGGACCACGGCGGCGGCAGCGTCATTGATGCTGGACGCGTTGCCTGCGGTAACGGTGCCCGTCTTGTCGAAAACGGGCTTCAGCTTGGCAAGATTCTCCAAGGTGGCGTCCGCCCGGGGTCCCTCATCCTTGTTGAAGGTCACCGTGCCGCCCTTCACCTTCAGCTCGATGGGCACAATCTGCGAGGCGAACCGGCAACTTTGAACCGCCTCGAGGGCGCGGCGATGGCTCTCCGCCGCAAAGGCGTCCTGGTCCTCACGGGAAATCCCCCATTTGCGCGCCACGTTCTCCGCCGTCACACCCATGTGAACGTTGTCAAACGGATCGGTGATGGCGCCCACCATCACATCCACCGCTGTGGCGTCATTCATGCGCTGGCCCCAACGCAAGTTGGGAAGCCAATAGGGTCCGCGGCTCATGCACTCGGTGCCTCCGGCCACCGCGACATCTGCCTCCCCCAGGCGGATGATCTGAGCTGCGGAGACAATCGCCTGCAATCCGCTTCCGCAAAGCCGATTCACCGTCAAGGCCGGCGTCTCCACCGGGATTCCGCCTCGAACCGCGGCCACCCGCGAAAGGTACATGTCTTTCGCTTCGGTGTGGATCACGTTTCCAAACACGACGTGTCCCACCTCGTTGGGCTCAATACCCGCGCGCTTCACAGACTCACGGGTAACGATCGCGCCCAGCTCGGTGGGTGAGAGATCTTTGAGTGAACCTCCGTACTTCCCGATCGGCGTTCGAACCGCGCTTAACACGACCACTTCACGCTCTGTCTCCATGACCCGCCTCCTTGCGAATCCTCATCGGGAGATGGCCTTGGTTGCGGCCATGTCCTTTGCCAGACCCTTCGCACCGGCGGTTCGGATAGGTACCTGAGTACCGCGATCTGCTACCGCCTTTGCTTACTTTGGTGCCGATTTTGGGCCTTTACTGTGACGGCAGTCACGGAGCGTTGTGCCGAACCGCACACCGTGGCACAAGCTCTCACTTCTCTACGCAATTTCGGTGATGATAGCGTCAAGCCGCCGCACTCCAAGGTGCCCCCTGCCGGCGCAGACATGTCTGGCTCAGGACCAATCGTATGCATTCCGGCCCAATCCGGCCCAGCGTCAGCGGCGTCAGCGGTCCTGGGTTGCGAATGAGCCGTCGGGGTGTATACTGCGGTAGCTCAGGATATCAGGGTGGACACCCTGGCTAAACGAAGGAGGGGACAAATGACGAAGAAACGGCTCGGGTTTGGGTTCTTGATGTTGTTGCTCACGTCTGTCATGGCCCTGGCGCAGAGCGCCTTTGACGGCACCTGGAAGGCTGACCTCAGCAAGGCGCAAATGCCGAAGAAGCCTGACGTTTTCTTGCTTCAAGACGGCATGTATCAGTGCAAGACCTGCGTTCCGCCGGTTGACGTCAAGGCGGATGGCCAGGACCATAAAGTGACCGGACATCCCTACTACGACAGTGTGAGCGTCACGGTGGTGGATGATCGGACCATTGAAGAAACCGACAAGAAAGACGGGAACACGGTTGCAACTTCAAAAACGGTGGTCGCTCCGGACGGGAAGACGGCGACGGTCGAATTCAGCGATAGTAGCGTAACCAACGGCGGCCCCCCAGTCACCGGCAAGGGAGAACTCACGCGGGTAGCCAAAGGGCCGGCTGGGTCGCACGCGATTTCGGGCTCCTGGCGAACCTCAAAACTGGAGAACTTCTCGGACAACGGGATTACGATCACCTACAAGCTGGAGGGTGATACCTTAAACATGACCTCTCCGACCGGGCAATCCTACTCCGCGAAGCTGGATGGAACGGAGGCGCCGTACAAAGGTGATCCGGGCACTACCAGTGTCTCGGTGAAAAGCATGGGCAAGAACGCGATCGAAGAAACCGATAAACGCGACGGCAAGGTGATCAGCGTCGCGCACATTAGCGTGGGTGCGGACGGTAAGACCATGACCATCGTGTGGAATGACAAGCTGCACGGAACCAGCGGCCAGATCGTGGCGGAGAAACAGTAAGACTCTGGGGCCAGGCTTAGAACAAAGGAGAGCGAAGAGCAGGTAGCCGTCTCGCAGGGTGGCGACGGAGTTGGAGCCTCACGGGCGACGACATGAACCGCAATGTCGTCGCCACCCAGCGAAAATCGTCCAGCGGAGATTCTTCCACCGAGCCCATTCCTGAAATCAGTACATTCCATGAACGCCTCCGATCTTAAACCATAGTGTCCTTGAGTCACCTTGCTTGAAGCGCAGTCATTCCCGCGAAGGCGGGAATCCATTCTCGAAGTTGTTGGAAACATGGAGTCAAGCAAAGTGGATTCCCGCCTTCGCGGGAATGACTGCGCTGGGAGCGTTCAAGGACACCAGCACCCTGGGTTCCTGCCGGAAGCCCTAAGGGCAAGCCCGAGGTCGCATACATCGCGAAAGGCACGCGACGTAGGCGCCACCCACCGCTTAAGCTGGCTAGGAGGCCGGCACTCAGGTACTCTTGATGGGTGGCGGAGTACCGGTTCACCGATTACTTTGAGAACGAGGTCCTCCGGAAGCGGCCATACGTCAGGAGGGAATGGTGCATTCGAGTGCTCGAGAAGCCAATTCGATCCGAGTCGCAGGAACAGAATCGGTACCGCTTTTGGGGAGAAATTGCTGAACTGGGAGGACGCTACTTGCGAGTGGTGACACTGGAGGACAAGGTTACAATCCACAACGCATTTCCTGATCGGCGGTTCAAGCCATGAGACTGAATTATTATCCGGAGACCGATTCGCTGTATATCGACCTGTCGGAGCAAACCAGCACGGAAAGCCGGGAGATTTCCGAGGGCGTTGTGCTTGACTACGATGCCCACGGCAATCTGGTGGGAATCGATATCGATAACGCGAGCGCCAAGGCCGAAATCCGCAGGCTGGTGGTCAGCAAACTTCCGGCTTCAGTCGAGACCATCGCCGGCTGACTTGTTGCCGATGACGCCACCGGAAGGCAGCTTGGCGCCACCCGCGAACCTCACTCGTATCTCAGGGCAACCGTCGGGTCGAGGCGCGAGGCGCGGCGCGCCGGCACGAAGATTGCCGCAAGGCCAATGGCCGCGAGCAGAATGACGGCCAGGGCAAAGGTGAACGGGTCGTTTGCTTTGAGGCCGTAAAGCAACGAGCTGGCGGCTTTGCCACCGCCGAGCGCCAAGCCCGCGCCAATCGCTATCCCGATCCCGATCAGCACTGCGACTTCACGCAGGATCAGCCCGACAATTCCGGAGCGCTGCGCGACGGTGTACGAAATGACGCCGTAGAGCAAGCGTAGCGCGGAATTCCGCTGTTCAAGGTCCGCGGCGTCTCTTCGCGACCTTCCGAGAAACCGCGGACCTTTGAGATGCAAGGCTCGCGCAACCTTGCTTGAAGCGCAGTCATTCCCGCGAAGGCGGGAATCCATTCTCGAAGTTGTTGGAACATGGAGTCAAGCAAAGTGGATTCCCGCCTTCGCGGGAATGACTGCGCTGGGAGCGTTCAAAGGACACCAGCACCCGGACGCGAATGGCGATCGGTCCCCGATCCCCGAAGTGGACAAAGGTCGGCAGCCGTTATTGCCCCATCCACGGATTGATCACTTCGAGGCCGAGATCAGCGAAGTCCCTCACGTTCCGTGTCACCAAGGCAAGACCGTGTTCCAGGGCGGTCGCCGCAATCATTCCGTCCGACGCACTGAGGGGTCGTCCGGCCATACGGCGAACGCCATCGAGCCTGCCCCAGCGCACGGCAATCGACTGGGTCACGGGCAAGACCCGCCCTTCGAAAAGATGGGCCAAGTGTCGCGCCAGCGATGCCTCCAGACGCGCCCGGCGTGAGGCGTCCTGCAGAGTAGCCAATCCAGCCTCCATCTCGCCGATGCTCACCACGCTCAGAAACAACACTCCGATATCCTGGGCCGCAAGCCAACCTTGCACTTTGGGCTCCGGGGCGGGACGCATCAGCTCGGATGGGATGTTGGTGTCCAGCAAGAAACCGTTCACGACAGATCCACCGGCCGCGCCGGCGATGAATTGCGGGTGAACAGGCGATCGATCTCCTCATCAGTGAGCAAGCCGCGCATCTCCCCGAAAGCGTCAATCAGCGCTTGCCCGGTACGGCGCTCCATCGAGGCTGGTTCCGCCGCGCCGGCGCGCGCTTCGCGGGTGACAATCTCCCGAACATAGTCGGCGAGCGAAACTCCCTTGGCCTGAGCTTGCGCCGCGAGACCCCGCTCGAGTTCGGGTTGAAGGTCGATGGTGATGATCATGAACTCTCACCTTCGGGTTAAAAAGCCCCGTCCCCTTGGACGCCGAGACGGCGGCGCGGAAGTAACCGCCACCACCACGTCGGCAGCGTCGGTCCACAGCACCAGCACGGGACGGAGTTTCGATGCTATGCCGCTGGTGAAAGGGATTTCGGCAATCCAGATCTCACCCGGCTGCGGCATCGTCGTAGAGCCCCTCATCCTGCGGGGCATAGCTGTTTAGAAAAGCGCTGTGGTCGCGTGCAGCAACGTGGCTCCTGCTGGTTTGCGGGGAAGGAATTGCAAGCTGCAGGCGGCGCTGCTCAACCCAGTCGGCTAGTCGAACGAAATCCTGGAGGGGCAGTTTTTCCACCGCCTGCTCAATTTCCTCGATATTGCTCATGTTCCGTCACCCTGAAGGGATTTTACTACACTTGATCCGTCGGCGCTGCGTGAGGAAGTGCCCCAGACTGCCCCTCCATGCCCAACCGGTTGCCACAGCGCTTGCAATAGAGCGCATCCCGGTCATGGGGCTGCAGGCCACACGCGGCACAGAGCCGGACGGGACCGGAGGCCGAGGCCCGCGCAAATTCGAAGGTTACGATTCCGGTGGGCACGGCGATAATTCCATAGCCGATGATCATCAGCATCGAGGCCAGGGCGCGCCCGATGACCGTCCGGGGCGAGATATCGCCATAACCCACGGTGGTCACCGTGACGATCGCCCAATACATTGCGGTAGGAATGCTGGTGAAGCCGTTCGCCTCGCCCTCGATCTCATACATCATCGCTCCAACGACGATGACGATGGCAAGGACCGCAAAAAGAAAGACGAGCATCTTGCGAATACTCTCCTGGAGGGCAACGCGCATAACGGTGGCTTCGCCGATGTATTGGGTAAGTTTCAAAATGCGGAAGACGCGGGTGGCGCATACATCACAAAAACGACGTATGCGCCACCCGCGCTTGACAACCCTACCTCCCCACCCTATATTATTAGCTAGTGTAATTCTATATTTATAAACATTGTTTACAGCGGGGTAGCCGCCTTCTGGCGGACCCGCGAGTGGAGGTAGCGGTTATGACCACGAAATCCAGAAGAGAACGGCAAAGTTCAGTCACTGTCGAAGCCGGCGGGCTTCCGGTGCTGGTCGTGCCGGCGGCGACGGCCCCAACCCTTGACGCGGGAAGCTTCATCAGGGCCGGGAGCAGACGCGGGGCGCGAGGTTACCTCGGGAGGCGCTGGGGTCTGGAGTGCGACGGGTGACGCTTCCCAAGCGGCCATCAAAAAGGAGCGAAAGCGGGCAACGGCGCTGCTTCGAAGGCCCACTCGGACGCCACCAGGCTTCGTCGATGGGACCGATGCCGAAGAAGAGGATCTTGAGGCCATGACGCATAATCCGGGCAAAGGCGGCAGCGAAGGACAAGGCACTGACCGAGGCCATGAAGGCGGCGTGGGGAAAGGACTTCGTGTCCGGGCCACCACGGTAAGGGTTCCTTGGCATGACAAGTTTACTCACGAGTTACTATATTAACCAGTGAAAATTACGAAACGAAACCGTCAGGTGTATGAAAACAAAGGATCGAGATTGCCGAAGCCGTCAAGTTACTCAAAACATGGGTGTTATTTGTGCAAAGCCGTCAACTGATTGAAAAGAAACCATGTTAGCCTGCACCTCTCACCAGGATTCGAAAAGGGCGGGGCCAAGACGGGTCACCCGGATTTGTGACATCCGTCACAGCCAACCGTGGCTGGAGTCACACGTATTCATTGCGCCGTTGGCGTACCGTAACAATGTGACTATAGCCCGCATTTCTCGCCACGATCCGAAAAGGGCGGGGCTTTCAGCCCCGCCGTTACAACGGCCATCGGATATTTGCCAACCTTCGCTCTCGGCGCAGCTTGCTGACAGCAAGCTGCGCCGAGAGCGGGACAGAAGGAGCGCAGTTTCGCAGGATCGGCGGGGCTGAAGCCCCGCCCTTTTCGGGTCGTGGTGAGAAATGCGGGATAGAGAACGCACGAAGTCGTGTGCAGCCCATAAGGGCACGGCTTCGGCCGTGCCCTTGTGGGCTAGACCATGTGTCGTGACTTTGATGCGTTCTGTAACGTGTGACCGTGTGCCCAGCGTAGAGGCGCCAGCGTCGGGCTTCCAGCGGCTGTGCGCAAGGAGGGCTTATGCAGGTTCGCAAACAAGATGCATTGGACTATCACCGCAAAGGCCGGCACGGCAAGATCGAGGTGACCGCCACCAAGCCGTGCCGCACCCAATGGGACCTCAGTCTCGCCTACACGCCCGGCGTGGCGGAACCCTGCCTGGAAATCGAGAAGACGCCGGACCTCGCGTTCGATTACACGGCCAAAGGCAATTTGGTGGCTGTGGTCTCAAACGGCACAGCGGTGCTGGGCCTCGGCAACATCGGCGCGCTGGCCGGAAAGCCCGTGATGGAAGGCAAGGGCGTGTTGTTCAAGAGATTCGCCGACATCGACGTCTTTGACCTCGAAGTGGGCTCCGAGAACCCCGACGACGTCATTCGATTTTGCCAGCTTCTGGAACCGACGGTCGGAGGGATCAACCTGGAGGACATCAAAGCTCCCGAGTGTTTCGTGATTGAGGAGACGCTGCGGAAGACACTCTCCATCCCGGTGATGCACGACGATCAGCACGGCACGGCCATCATCTCCGGCGCGGCGCTCCTGAACGCGCTCGAAGTGGCGGGCAAGGACATCGCGAAGGTCAGGGTGGTGTTCAACGGGGCCGGAGCCTCCGGGATCGCCTGCGCCGAGCACTATATCCGCTTGGGCGTAAAACGCGAGAACCTGATCCTGTGCGATACCAAGGGCGTGGTGTATCGGGGCCGGAGTTTTGGGATGAACCCGTACAAAGAGCAATTGGCCGCAGAGACGGAGGCGCGAACTTTGGCCGACGCCCTGCGCGGCGCTGACGTTTTCGTGGGACTCTCCGTCGCACACTGCGTGACTGCGGACATGGTGCGCTCGATGGCGGAAGCTCCCATCATTTTTGCGATGGCCAATCCGGTGCCGGAAATCGATTACGAAGACGCGAAAGCGGCGCGCCCGGACGCCATCATGGCAACGGGCAGGTCCGATTATCCGAACCAGGTGAACAACGTGCTCGGATTTCCCTTCATCTTTCGCGGCGCCCTGGATGTGCGAGCGCAGACGATCAACCATGAGATGGAGATTGCCGCCACCCGGGCGCTTGCAGCCCTTGCCAAGGAAGATGTGCCCGACTCCGTGTTGCAGGCGTACGGTGTGGGCCGGCTGCAGTTCGGCCCGGAGTACATCATTCCGAAACCGTTTGATCCGCGCGTCCTTCTGTGGGAGCCCGTCGCAGTTGCGAGGGCGGCGATGGAGAGCGGTGTGGCGCGCAACAGGCTCGACCTTGAGGAGTATCAGGACCAGCTTTCAAGACGATTAGGCCGCACGTATGAGGTGACGCAGCAACTGAGGCACCGGGCGAAAGCCACGCCGAAACACATTGTCTTCTCCGAAGGTGAGCACGACAAGATTATCCGCGCCAGTTATCAGATGATGGAGGAACATATCGCTCAGCCCATTCTGATCGGGCGTCCCGACGTCATTCGGCAAAAAGTTGCGGCGCTCGGTCTGCATAAATTCAGCGCCGAAATCGTTGAGCCCGAAAAATCACCCCGGTTCGAAGCCTACGTGGAGGAGTATTACCGGCTGCGCCAGAGGCGCGGCGTGACGCGAAGCGAGGCGCGCGAGCAGATGCTGAATCCTAACTACTTCGGCGCCATGATGGTCCACATGGACGATGCCGCCGGTTTCCTCGCCGGCGTCTCGCAACATTACCCTGAGACCATTCGCCCGGCGCTCCAGATTATCAAAATCCGCGAGGGCGTCCATCGGGTGTCGGGCATCTACGTGATTATCACCAAGCAGCAGGTGTTCTTTTTCGCCGATCCCACCGTCAACATCGACCCCACTGCCGAAGACCTGGCAGAGATCGCCTTGCTAGCTTCCGAGGTCGCGCGTGATTTCGATTTTGAGCCGCGTATCGCCATGCTTTCATTTTCAAACTTCGGCAGCACTAAACATCCCTCGGCTGAAAAAATGCGCAGGGCCGCCGAAATTCTGAAGGAAAGCCATCCCGAGATTATGGTTGAGGGAGAAATGATGGCGGACACAGCCGTTGACGCCAAGCTGCTGGAGGAAGAATATCCCTTCTCCGCGCTTAAAGGCGGAGCGAATGTGCTGATCTTCCCGGATTTGAGTGCCGCGAACATTGCCTACAAGCTGATGTTACGTATCGGCGGCGCGGAAGGCCTGGGGCCGATTCTGATGGGCCTGTGCAAACCTGTTCACGTTCTGCAGCGCGGAGCGAGTGTGGAGGAAATCGTAAACATGGCGGCGATTGCAACAACCCACGCACAACTCGGTGCGCGCCCAGAAGAATGTTGCCCACCGTTGGCCGCAGTGCAGGACGCACCACGAAAACCGGAGGCCGCGTTGGCGGCCTCTTCGGCTGGGATTATTGGTAGAGCCGCCGCGGCGGGATCGGCCGGCTGATTAGGCCGCCTGGTCCAGAGAGCTTGAGGAGTTTCCAGAAATCAGGGCAGTGCCGCATCGTGCGGCCTCTGCCAGCAGAACGGCTGCGGCGCAAGAGGTCAGTCGGCTTCGCAGGCCATCCGCCCGATTTGCCAGGATAATCGGCACGCGTGCGCCGACGACGATTCCGGCCGCCTCCGCACCGGCAAAGAAGGCGAGCTGTTTCACGAGCAAGCTGCCCTCCTCCAGATCACGAACCACCAGGATGTCAGCGTTGCCGGCCACTCGCGAGGTGATGCCCTTCAGCCGGGCGGCTTCCGGACTCACGGCATTATCAAAGGCGAGCGGCCCGTCAACGATTCCACCCGTGATCTGTCCGCGGTCTGCCATCTTGCACAACGCCGCCGCGTCGAGCGTGGAAGGCAGCTTTTCACTCACCGTTTCGACGGCGGCCAGGATCGCGACCTTCGGCTCCGCAATGCCGATCGCCTGCGCCACTTCAATCGCGTTCTGGCAGATCTCCTTCTTGTCCGGAAGCGTCGGGAAAAAGTTGATCGCAGCATCGGTGAGGAGGAGCGGCTTCGAGTAGGAGGGTACGTCCAGCAGAAACACGTGAGTCATGAGGCGTCCGGTGCGCAGCCCCGACGCGGCGGCCGTCACCTCGGGTAGCAGTTCGCTGGTGTGTAAGCTGCCTTGCATGATCGCTTGAGCCTGGCCGGTTCTCACAAGGTTAACGGCCTCCGCCGCGGCCGCGTGGCTGTGAGGCGTTGAAACCAGGCGAAACGGTGTGACGTTGATGCCCGCGGCCTCGGCGGCTGCGCGAATCTTGGCCTCCGGACCTACCAGTACCGGCTGGATGAGACCTGCCTCGGCGGCCTCGCGCACGGCCGCGAGCGTGGCGCCGTCACAAGGGTGGACGACTGCAGTGACCACCGGCGCCAGAGCGTGGCACCGTTCAATCAGCTTGCGGAAGCGGTCGTGATGGCGGAGCTCGACCTCGGGCAGCTCCGCAGGCAGCAAGCGAATCTTCTCGGTGGGTGCCTTCACCTCGGCCGTACCGCGTACGGCCTCAACGCCTGCCTGATTGACGGCGCGGCAATCGAAAACCACGATGTGCTTTTCGGGGTGCTTCTCGCGAACCGCTACTGTGACCGTCACGGTGTCGTCGATTTGTATGGGTCGTAAGAAATGGAGGTCCTGACCGAGATAGATGGTTCCCGGACCAGGCAGCTTGGTTCCCAGTACGGCTGAAAAGAGCGCCCCGCTCCACATGCCGTGCGCCACAACGTGGTGAAACAAGCTGCGAGCCGCAAACTGCTCATCGAGATGGGCCGGGTTCACGTCGCCCGACATCACCGCGAAGAGCTCGATATCGGCGCGGCTTAAGCGATGGACGATGCTCGCGCTTTCCCCAATCGTGATCTCTTCAAAGGTGCGGTTCTCAATAAGACTGCCTTCGGTGACTCCTGCGGCTGTCGTCATGAACGTCCCCTCTCCCGCCACTCTGAACGGGCCAAACCGCCGCGCACGTTATCGGCGTCGGACGGCTAGGCCGCCGAGGGATGCCAGCCGGCGTCGGCCCACAATTGCCCGGTCACCGCCGAATTCGAAATCATGAAGCAGATGGCATCGGCTATTTCTTCCGGCCGGATCAAGCGGCCAAGCTGCGTGTCAGGTAAGATGTGCGTGCGAATGTACTCGTCTCCGAGGGCCCTGACCATGGGAGTATCGGTGAATCCGGGATGGATGACGCCGCAACGCACGCCGTAAAACGTGGCCTCCTTGGCAAGGGTCGCTGCGGCTCCCTCCAACCCAGCCTTCGAGGCCGAGTAGGCAAGTTGGCCCTTCACGCCGCTGCTGGAGACCGAGCCGATAAACACAATCACGCCCTGAACGCCCTCCTCGGTGTTCCACCGCGCGAGATTCCGCGCTCTGCGCGACTTTGCGATCCGCGCCAGAGTTTCGAGCGCCCAATAGACCGGGGCGACGAGGTCCACCTCGACCACCAGCCGGAACTGTTCGCACGAATAGATGTCCGGTTCACCCGTTTCGTGATTGATCTTCACGGCGAGCGCGTCACGGGTGATCCCGGCTGCCGGAATGCACAGATTGACAGCGCCATACTGGTCGCAAAACCGATCGAAGACGCGTTTGCGAAACTCCGGATCAGTGGTATCGCCCATGAAGGGCTGGACCTCCGTGTGCGCAAAGCGCTCGATCCGGTTAGCCGTGTCCATCACCGTTTCGGACTTGTCGACGAGCGCAATCGCTTTGGCGCCCCTGCGCGCCAGTTCATGGGCCACTGCACTGCCAATGCCGCTCGCGGCTCCAGTAACAACTGCGATTCCGTTTTGGATTTCCATAATAAACCTCCGCTAGTTACGTCGATGCTTTGGCGGCTTGTGTTCAAACGCCCGCGTCGGGCCACGGCAAGTCTTGAGAGCCCGCCTTACTGCTGGCCAATCTTCCCTGAGCGTGCCGAAAGCCACGCATCAATATGGGGCCAAGTGGTCCGTGCCGCGGCGCTTCCGGCCATGATTCCGATGTGCCCGCCTGGAATACGGAACAACTCCTTATCCTCGCTACCAACGCGCTCATTGATGGTTTCGGCTTGGCACGGTGGCGTAATGTGGTCAGCGCCGGCAATCAAGGTGAAGAGATTGGCGCGGATCTGGTTCGCGTCCACGGTCTCACCGCGCAGCACCCAAGTTCCTTTCATGAGGCGGTCGTTGCGATAAAGATCCACAATCAACTGCCGAAATGTTGCGCCGGCCATGGGGATGTTATCCGTCACCCAGGTATTCATGGCGTGCCAGGACTCAACCGCCGCGGGATCTTCCAGGTTGTCGAAGAGCTTGAGGTAGTTTCCGATATAGTTTTCAACTGGTTTTAGTGCCTTCGCGCCGTAATCGATCATCTCGCCGGGCATGTTGCCAAACGCGGCCAGCACCTTGTCAACATCGAAATAGCGCTCGTCCACCCAATGGGCGAACGTGATCTTCTCGGGTTGTGAGAAATCCAGCGGCGCCGTCAGCAGCAGCAGGTTACGCAGGCCGTCGTTCGGACGCAATGCCGCGTAGGCCGTAGTCAGAATAGCGCCGATGCACCAGCCGAGCATGCTGAACTCTTCCGCACCGCTCACGGTCTTCATTTTCCGGATTGCCCGCGGCAGATAGTCGAGCACGTAATCGTCGAACTTCAGGTTTTTGTCTTCCGGGCCGGGAGATCCCCAGTCAAGAAGGTACACGTCGTAGCCTTGGCGAACCATAAACTCCACGAAACTGTGCCCGGGCCGCAAATCCAGAATGTAAGGCCGGTTCATCAACGCGAATACGAGCAGAAGTGGAATGCGATGTCGCTGGTCGGCCGGCAGCACCGGGACGTAGCGATAGAGTTTGGCCTTGTTTAGCGTCCAGATGAGCTGTTTGGGCGTCTGCGCGATAGCGGCGCGCGTGGTGAGCACCTTGGTCATGATCGTGAACTGCCTTTGGTACCCGGCAAACGGCTCTGCCGTTGCTTCCGCGAATGTCGTCATTTTTGCCCCCCTTGCTTACCTCGCCGCTCGCCTTTCGCGCCGGCCGACTGGGCGGCATACCGCTCGATGCGGTCCAGCTTGGCATCCATATCATCCAGACGCATTTCAAGGTTGGTGATTCGTTCGGCGACGCTCACGAAATCCGCCCGCGAAGGCAAGCTGAGCTGGGCGAGCGTGGACAACATTACCTTCTCCAGCGCCTCGCGGAACGGCGCCGACGCCGTGAGGTAGTTATCCAGCAGCGTGCCCGTCGCCTGAGCGTATGCGTCGGTATTCACGGCTTCCACCATGACTTTGGCCCAATTGTCAAGGTACGTGTCCCGCATCTCACGCCAGGCACTCATTGGGTCGAAGCGTGCTCCATTATTCGTCTTCTCTTCCGCCATGAGCGGCTCCTTTCACCTTGAAAAGTAGCCCCCGAGACAGCACCGGAGCGATCATTGCTCTGACGCCCCGGGGCTGCCCCGGTGCCACCAACCCACTTAGTATCCTGCGGCCGAGTCCATGGTTGCGGCTGTGACCGCCATCACTGGACCGCGTCTGCAAGTGGAAGCGGCCCCCCGCTCTGCCGCGGTGCCCAAGAAGAATCTCCTGCATCTTCACAGGCACCGCCCGGCGGGGACTACGCTTCCCTGGGCTCAACCTCGCGGTATTCGCGGTTGAATTTGGCCACGGCATGGCTTTGCTCGACCACGTGATCGAGAAAGTCCTTCTGGACGTCCACATACTTCTCAAAGGTCCGGCCGGCAGCGTCAATCCAGAATGCCGCCGGGGTGTCGGGTTGAAAATGAAACGCCTTTTTCACGGCTCCCGTCCACTCTGTATTCTGCCGCGCGGCAAGCTCAAGGGATTTCTTTTGGAACTCCGCCAGGTGCTCCACGCCCTTTTCATACAGAGGCAGGAAGGTGTCGGCAAATTCGCTTCGGGCCGTTGCGAGCGGTCCCTTGGATGTCTCTTTGCTTGACTTCGTCGCTGTTGTCATGATCTGCTCCTTTCTGAGCTTCGTCTGCAGATGCTGCAATATATGCTGCACTGCAACATCTCAACTACAGTGTACTCCTGTGCTGGATCGTGTCAAGCAAAAAATGAAGGCAAAAATGAAGCCGAAAAAAGTCGTGATCAAGAAGTACGAAAACCGCCGTTTGTACGACACCACCCGCAGTCAATACGTGAACCTGGACGAAGTGGCCCAGTTGGTCCGCGACGGGAATGAGATCCAAGTGCTGGATGCCGCAACCGGTGAGGACATCACGCGCCTCATCCTTACCCAGATCATCGTAGAGCACGCCAAGTCTCCCAATTCCGTGTTCCCTCTCGACGTTCTACGGCAGATGGTCGTCGCCTCCGGCCGTGCAACCCAGGAGAGCGCCGTGAAGTACATCAAGGCTGCGTTCGAGATGTACCAAACGGCGCTCCAGGCCATGGCGCCGGGTGTGAATCCGTTCGATTTCATGAGCCGGCCTCGGGAACCGAATGCAGCTCCATTCGAGGAGTCTCGAGGCTCCGAATCCGCCGCCCCTCAGGCCCCGCCCGATGAGTCTGGACAAGCGCCCGCCGGCGAGGTTGCCGAGCTTCGCCGGCGCCTCGAAGAGTTGGAAGCACAGGTCTCGAAGTCCAAAAACCGATCGAGGGCGCGCAAGAGCCCGTCAGGGCGCCGTCGCAAGCAATGAAGGGCCGACTTTTCGCATCTATCGCCGATCATCACACACCCAAGGTGTTGCAGCAAACCTTCGCATAGCCGTGCTCCGCAGCCCAAAGGGTGAGAGGGATGGCGGCGAGTTCATCCACCTCTGGAATGGCAAGGCCGTCTTTGGTGAGATCAACTGTCTTGATGTAAGCCCTGCAGGTTTCACAGCCTTCCACACGCACGTGCTCAAACTGCGAGGCCACGTACACGCACATTTTATCATCGCGGGACTCTTCGCAGGCGGGACACGCAATGCGAAGGTAGTCCCATTCCTGGTAACAAAACGAGCACACCAGCGACCGTTTGGCGCCGTCGCCTTCAGGGCGCAGAACGCCCGCCAATGGCTTCGACCCACAAAAGGGGCAAACCGGGCGACGAACAACGGGCTGACGGGTTCCGGCGTGCTCCGCCAGGTATTCCACGTAAGGTTGCAAGAGCGCCAAGGCGACGAACCTGCCCAGCTTCCAATCATCGTCATTGCCGCGTAAGCGGGAATCCACCAGAGTGGGTTCTCGCTCTGTCTCATTCGCTCCTACGGGTTCGTTGCCCCTGCGCCCGTCTCCGGGCCAGAACCTCATCAAAAGCTCCGCCCATTCGCCGTGCGTGCCTTTTTCCAAACCGTGAGCAAAGCCGGCTAGGGCAGACGTCCCTTCGAGCATGAGAAAGGAGAGGAAGGCCTTGAACTGCGGCACAAGGTCATCTCGCTCGTGGGGAGTCAGCTCGGTCGAAAGATGCCCATTGCGAGCGCTGACTCGCCCTGCCCCAAGAGTCGATTCAAAACGAGAGTAGAAGCCTTGTTGAAAAGCTGAAAGCTTCGAATAGAAAGTCAGAATCTCTGCGGCAAAAGGATAGCGGGTGGCGAGCTCACGAGCGCGGGAGATGCGCCGATCCCACTTGTTGCCAGTCCGCGGCAATCAGGCACCTTCTTGCTTTCCGGCCTGCTTACCGCGCACTTGCTCATACCACAAGCGGTGGTGCATACGCGCCCATGAAGCCGAAACTTCGCCACGGATCACCGATGAGAACCCACCCCGCACCATGGCGGTGCCCATATAGACGTGGATGATAAAGGCGCCGATGGTGAGCAGCGCCGCCACCACGTGCACCAGAACCGCGAGGTAACGAATCCAGCGGAAATCCCACGGAATATCGTTGACGAACCACATCGCAATGCCGGAGAACAGCAGGGCAATGCCTCCCCAAAACATCACCCAGAAGAACTGCTTCTGACCGATGTTGAAGCGGCCAATCGGCGGCAGATTCTCATCCTCATTTCGGATGTAATCGCCGATGTGCTTGGCCCACACGCGGTCCGCGTCGGTGGTCCGCATGTCGCCGCGCCATGCGGTGTACATCCAGATGACTGCCACGAACCACACGAGCCCCATCCAGGGATGCCAGAAGCGCGCCGTGGGCGCGCCGCCCACGAAGTCCGCAATCCAGAACAAGTATGGAGACCAGAAAGCCAGGCCGGTGGCAAGCAGGTAAACGTAGGAGAGGCCTGCGATCCAGTGCATCACGCGTTCGCCGAACGTGTAGCGCAGGATGCGCTCGTCGGAGTGACCTTGGGTTCGATCTGCGGGTAGAACGACAGAAGTCGACATAACCATCCTCCGCTTTCAGCCATCAGCTCTCAGCCGTCAGCCTTCAGTCACCATCCTCCCCTCCAGTTTTTAGTTCGCGGTCGTCAGTTCGGCTCCTCAGTGTTCTTGCTTTTGGTTTTTGAGACTCTAATAGCCGCAACGGATAACTGAAAACCGAGAGCCGACCGCTGAATGCTGAAGGCTCATCTTCACAGCTTCTTGTCCGCCTGATCCTCCTTCACGGTCTTCGGACCAAAACGTAGGTAGTGCAACGTGACGCCGATCAGGCCGCCGAGCATGGCCAGGTTGCCGATCCACTTGACCGGCGTCTTCCAAAGCCGGACGGCCCACGGGACGGATGGATTGGCCGGAAGCCCTCCATAAGCCTCGGGCTGCGTCGCATCGTGTAGCACGTAGATCACGCCGGTGCCACCCACGCCAGGCGGATCGTAAATGCCGGCTTGCTCAAACCCGTAGTGCTCGCGAAGCTGATCGACTCGCTTCTGGGCGAGGTCCCGCATGTCGTCCTTGGTACCGAAGTGAAGGCATCCGGTGGGGCACGCCTTGATGCAGGCGGGCTCCAGACCATTGCTAACGCGGTCCGAACAGAGCGTGCACTTGTAAACCTTCTTCGTGGCCGGGTTGAACTTTGGAATGTCGAAGGGACATCCGGTGATGCAGTATCCGCAGCCGATGCAATGGTCCTGCTGAAAATCCACAATGCCATTGGCGTACTGCACGATGGCGCCATCGGACGGGCAGGCCGCGAGACACCCTGGATCAGCGCAGTGCATGCACTGGTCCTTTCGCATCAGCCACATGAAACCGCCGTCCGCCTTGGGCTGCTCGTTAAATTTGATTAGGTTCCAGAAGTTCCACTCGGTGTGCGGCATCGTCTGATAGGTGTTGTCAAACGATGTCTGCGCGAAAGGCAGATCGTTCCACTCCTGGCAGGCGATCTCGCAGGCTTTGCAGCCGATACAGGTGGTGGTATCCACCAGCTTGCAGACCTGCTCCTCGCGCTGCATGCCTTGCCCAGGAATGGGACCGGCGTGGCCCGAGATTTTCTGAACCCGTAGTGTAGCTTGGCTCATGAGGGCCTCGCGGCAGTGACAAGTGACGAGTGACAAGTGACCGGCGCCACGAAAGCAGTGTGACCCAATCGCCGGCTACTGCACTTGAGCAGCACCTTTTTAGGTGCTATATTCAGTTCGAGAGAGGACGGGAACATGCTTGACATCACGACGGATATCCAATCACTCACAACATTCCGGCGAAATTCCGGCCAGATGTTGAGACATCTCAGAAAAAGCAAGAGACCGTTGGTGCTGACGGTTCGAGGCAAAGCCCAAGCGGTGGTGCAGGACGCCGCGGCATACCAACGACTGCTCGACACCGCCGCCCGGGCCGACGTGCACGAGGCCATCCGCCAAGGTCTCGACGATGTTGCCCACGGACGTACGAAGCCCGCCCGGGATGTGTTTGACGACATCCGTCGCCGATATGACATACCGCGTTGAAATGTCTCGCCGCGCGTCGCGTGATCTCGAATATCTCTACCAGTACATCCACGCGGAATCATCGACCGCCGCGATCCGCTGGTACAACGGTCTCGAAAAGGCAATTGGCACACTCGAACACTTTCCCCGCCGCTGCCCTGCCGCTCCCGAGGCATTAGACGCAAACCGCCCCTTGCGCCACTTGCTTTACGGCCGTAAGCCTCACGTGTATCGGGTCGTTTTCGAAATTGACGAGACCGACAAGGCTGTTCGCATCTTAACGATTCGCCACGGCGCGAGAGAAGCGGTCCTGTTAGACTGACCGTCGGCAACAGTGCCGGACTCACCGAAACGAAACATCCTGAGGCAACGAGCACTGACACCTGGCACCTAGCACCTAATACCTGGCACCTACCTCACGCCCTCTCCAACTTCACCAAGAACCCCTTGAACTCCGGCGTGTAGGCGTTGGGGTCGAAGACGGTGGGCGAAAGCATATTGGCCGGCGTCCTTGCCGTGCGACCTTCATCTTCGGCAATCCCACGATAGCCCCAGTGAATTGGGATACCGATCTGGTACGTCTTCTTGCCGTTGATCAGCATGGGCTTGATTCGCCGCGTCACCATGGCCTTAGCGATGTACTCGTTGCGGGCGCTCGACACCTTCACGCGCTCGCCGCCCTTGATTCCAATTTCGTCGGCCAGCTCGGCGGGGATTTCGACGAACGGCTCCGGCACCAGCTCCACGTTGGCGGGGTTGTTCTTGGTCCAGTAGTGGTAATGCTCCGTCAGCCGATACGTGGTACAAACGATGTTGAATCCTTCCTCCACGGTGCCAAACTTGTCGAGCGGAGTTTTGAATCTCTTCACGACCGGGTTATTCGACTGGTTTGGGTGCAGCAGGTTCGCGGTTGGGCTCTCGATGGGCTCGTAGAACTCGGGGAAGGGACCATCTGTGACGGCGCCGATGGGCACAAAGATTCGGCCCACGCCTTCCGGGTTCATGATGAAGGGTCCCATGTGGTCCTTGGGATTCGAATCCGGTTTGAAATCCGGAACGTCGTTCCCCACCCACTTCTGCGCGGCCTCGTTCCACCATATCTGGCTGCGGTCGGGGTCCCACGGCTTACCCTCGGGATTGCAGGAGGCGCGGTTGTAAAGTACGCGCCGATTCACCGGCCAGCTCCACGCCCAATTCGGATAGATCCCGAGCCCGGACGGATCTTCTGTCCCGCGCCGCGCGAGCTGGGGTCCGGCCTCTGTCCAAGAGCCGGAGTAGATCCAGTTGCCGCAAGCGGTGGTGCCGTCATCTTTGAGCCAAGCAAACGACGGGAGCTGTTGGCCGGCTTTGATGGTCTGACTTAGCTTCGGATCGGTGATGTCGGCAAGCGCCTTGCCGTTGATCTCTTTCGCGACTTCGGCAAGCGATGGATTTGTGGGATCGGTGTACGCCCAGGTGAGATTCAGAATCGGGTCGGGGAACTTTCCACCCTGCTTCTGATAAAGCTCGCGGACCTTGAGGAAAATCTGCGCCACGATAGCCTGATCCAGCCGGCAATCACCGGGCGGCGGCAGCGCGGCGTTCTTCCATTGCAGCCAGCGGGCGGAGTTGGTGAAGGAGCCGTCCTTTTCCGCAAATCCCGCGCAAGGCAACAGGTAGACGGTCGTCTGAATGGCCTTCATCTCGTCAGCAGTCGTGCCCGGAGCCCTCCAGAACTCACTGGTTTCGTCGGGATAAATCTCACCCACCACCAGCCAATCTGCCTTCTTCAGCGCGTCGATATTCTTTTGCGAATCAGGGCCGATCATCACGCCGTTCATGCCGAAAGCGAAGAGACCCTTTACGTGGCCCTTGTACATGTTGTCCCAGATTTCGGTCCAGGAGTAGTTGCGGTCCACTTTGGGCAAATAATCGAAGGCCCAGTCGTTTTCTTTGGTGGCCGCGCTGCCGTACATCGACTTGAGAAGGGACACGACGAACTTCGGCGTGTTTGACCAGTAGTTCATCGACTGCCACGGGCCGGGCTTGGAAGGACTGGGCGTGATGCGCTTCAAATAGGCGTCAAAGGTTGTGTCGCTTGGGTTCGGTACCTTCAGATAACCGGGCAGGATATCGAAGATTCCGGCCATATCGGTGGCGCCTTGAATGTTGGAGTGGCCGCGCAGCGCGTTCACGCCGCCTCCGGCGCGTCCCACGTTGCCGAGCATCAATTGCAACATGGCGGCAGTGCGGATGGTCTGCGTGCCGGACGTGTGCTGCGTCCAGCCCACGGCGTAAATGATGGTGCCCACCTTCTTCATGTCGCCGTCTTTGCGGATCGAGGTGAAGAGGTCGGCGGCCTTGTTGAAATCGTCCTGCGAAATGCCGGTGATCTTCTCAACCACCTCTGGCGTGTAGCGCGAATACTGCTGGCGCAGAAGCTGGAAGACACAGCGGGGATGCTGAAGGGTGAGGTCGTAGGCGACGTTTTCGGGCAGTGCAGGCAGCGGAGCAGGGAAAGGGCCGGGCTTCAGCCCGGCCGACGAGTGCGCTCCAAAATTTTCAACAGTTTCCTTTGAAGGCGTCGCCACGGCGGGGCTGAAGCCCCGCCCTTCACCCGCCTTCCCGCTCATGTCGCCGCCCTCGGCGTAATTCCAGGTGGACTTGTCGTAGGTCTGGGTGGCGGCGTCGAAGCCCGAATAGAGACCGTCTTCGGGAAGCTTGAAGCCGTCTTTGATAATGAAGGCGGCGTTGGTGTAGTTCACCAGGTAATCTTTGGCGATGCGATTGTTTTCGATGGCGTAGCGAACGAGTCCGCCCAGGAAGGGGATATCCGTGCCGGTGCGAATCTGCAGGTGAAGGTCGGCGACCGCGGCCGTGCGCGTGAATCGCGGATCGACCACGATCATCTTGGCGTTGCGGTTGCGCTTGGCTTCAATCGCCCACTTGAAGCCGCAAGGATGGTTCTCGGCTGGGTTGCCGCCCTCGATCAACATCATGTCAGTGTTCTTGATGTCGATCCAGCCGTTGGTCATCGCCCCGCGTCCGAAGGTAGGTCCCAAACTTGAGACCGTGGGGCCGTGTCAAACCCGGGCCTGGTTTTCGAGATAACACAGGCCCATACTCCTCATGGTTTTTACAACCAGATAGTTGAACTCGTTGGTGTCGGTACAGCCGCCGGTGAAGGCGATGCCTTCGCAGCGGTTCACCGTGTGGCCTTGCGCATCCTTCCCCACAAATGTTTCGTCGCGCGACTTCTTTACCCAGGCGCCGATTTCGTTGATGGCGTCGTCCCAGGCGATATTGTCCCAATGGTCGGAACCAGGGCGCCGCACCTGTGGCTTCAGCAGCCGCCGGTCGTTAAGAATATCCTGTTCGAGCGAAGAGCCCTTGGGGCAGAGCGTGCCGCGATTGATGGGGTGGTCGGGATCGCCCTCGACGTGCACCACGAACGGCGTAGTGTTCTTGGCCCGGTCGCCCTGCGTGTAGATAATCACACCGCAGCTCACCGAGCAGTAAGGGCAGGTGGAACGCGTCTCAGAGGCGCGAGCGATCTTCAGCGCGCGCATTTCGGCGTAAGCCGGCGCCAGGTCAAAACCCAGCATCGAAGTCATAACGCCGCCAACTGTGCTGATCTTGAGAAAGTCCCGGCGAGTAGGAGCCACAGCGGACCTCCTGCGTCTCACGGATAACCAGCGAGTCGAGCACAGCTAGAATGCCTTCGCTTCCAGGCGTTGTCAAGGAGAGGTTTGGCGGCTTGACGGCTGTGGCAGTTGTCCTCGGGGAGCTGTCTCGTGAGCCTGAAAAACCTTCTTGCTCGAGTTGCTCGAGTTGCATCTCGTTGCGCTTGGGCCGCCGTCGGGCGTATGCTGGCGGGCTGGTAAGACTGGGAAAACCCAGATGCGGAGGGGAATCCGACCATGAGTAACGGGCTAGGCTCGAAAGCGGCAGAAACACAGGAAGGCCGCAGGCTCAAGGAGGCCGTCAGCAGTGTGTTTGGGTGGAGGCGCTGGGGACCCTACGTCAGCGAGCGATCATGGGGAACCGTGCGCGAAGACTACAGCGCCGACGGCAACGCCTGGGGGTACGTGTCCCACGACACGGCCCGCAGCAAAGCGTACCGCTGGGGTGAAGACGGCCTGGCGGCCATCTGCGACCGCTACCAGTTGCTGGTGCTCGGACTCGCGTTGTGGAATGGCCAGGATCCCATCCTGAAGGAGCGGGCTTTCGGTTTGACACCGGCCGAAGGGAACCACGGCGAGGACGTCAAAGAATATTACTTCTACCTCGACAGCACGCCCACCCACTCCTACATGAAGTATCTCTACAAGTACCCGCAGGCGAGGTATCCGTACGAGTGGCTGGTGGAGGAGAACCGTCGGCGAGCCGGCCGCGGCTACGAGTTTGAACTGCTCGATACCGGGATTTTCAACGAGGACCGCTACTTCGACGTGTTCGTCGAGTACGCCAAGGTTTCCGAGGAGGACATCGCCGTCCGCATCGAGGCCGTGAACCGCGGGCCCGATCCCGCGCCCCTGCATGTGATTCCGCACCTGTGGTTCCGCAACACTTGGGCTTGGACTCACCCGCCCGGCACCGAACCGTCGATAGGGCGAGACGCGGCCGCAATGGATTCGGTTTGTGTCGTAGCTGATGACGCTAGCGCCTCGCCCCTCGCTAACCTCCCGATCGAGTACCACCTGGGAAAGCGCTACCTGTACGGCTCGCCCGGCGCCGACCTCCTTTTTACCGACAACGAATCCAATCGCGAGCGCCTCTACGGCGCGCCCAACCATCGAAAATTCCTTAAAGACGCTTTTCACCGCGCGATCGTCAACGGCGAGCGCGATGCCGTCAACAGTGCGGGCGCCGGCACCAAATCCTGCCTTCACTATCAGAGCCTGGTTCCCGCGGGTGGGTCCTTCGTGGTGCGCCTACGCCTGACGCCCCAGCCGCTTACGGCGCCCTTGCAGGACGTTGACCGCATCGTGGCCGGGCGGCACGGTGAGGCGGACGAGTTCTACAACGCTGTCCATCCTCCCAAAGCCAGTGAGGACGAGCGGCGCATTCAACGCCAGGCGCTCGCCGGACTGCTATGGACCAAGCAGATCTATCTCTTTGACGTGGGCCTGTGGCTCGACGGCGACGATCCCGGAAATCCACCGCCGGCTTCCCACCAATACATTCGTAACCGGCATTGGCGGCACTTGAACTCGATGCGCGTGCTGTCAATGCCCGATAAGTGGGAATACCCCTGGTTTGCCGCTTGGGACCTGGCCTTCCACACCGTTGCCTTCGCGCTGATCGACCCCGAATTTGCCAAAGAGCAGCTCTGGCTGATGCTGTTCGAGCAGTTCCAGCATCCCAACGGACAGATTCCGGCTTACGAGTGGGAGTTCTCAGACCTCAATCCCCCGGTGCACGCCTGGGCGGTGTGGAGGGTCTACAACATGGACCGGCTGCACTCCGGCCGCGCAGACCGCGCCTGGCTGGAGAAGTGCTTCCACAAGCTCCTGATTAACTTCGCCTGGTGGATCAACAAGGTCGACAGCCAGGGCAACAACGTTTTCGAAGGCGGCTTCCTGGGGCTCGACAACATCACGGTGATCGACCGCAGCGACCGTTTGCCGGGCGGCGTTATCCTGGAGCAGTCCGACGCTACCGGCTGGATGGGGATGTTCTGCCTGCAACTGATGCGAATTGCCCTTGAGCTCTCCCACGAGAACAAGGCTTACGAGAGTTTGGCCACAAAGTTCTTCGAGCACTACATCTACATCGGCGCGGCCATGAAGCACATGGGCGGGCGGCACTATTCACTGTGGGACGAGGAGGACGGATTCTTCTATGACGTGCTCCGTTTCCCGGACGGCAGCTTCAACAAGTTCCGCGTGCGCTCGCTCGTTGGCCTTATTCCGCTTTACGCCGTCGAACGGATCGAACTCGACTGGATTCAGCCCTTCCAGGAATTTCACACGAATTTCGAATGGTTCATCAAGAATCGGCGCGAGATCACGGACGCGTGCTGCCACTACCTGGAACGCGACGGCAAACAGCTCTACGAGCTAACCATCGTGGACGAGCAGCAACTGCAGGTGATCCTGCAACGGGTGTTCGATCCGGCGGAGTTTCTCTCCGATTACGGCATCCGTAGCCTCTCCAAGTTCCATCGAGATCATCCGTTCACTTATAGCGGGAACGAGGTGCGGTACGATCCGGCCGAGTCCGAGAACAAGATCAAGGGCGGCAACTCCAACTGGCGCGGTCCCATCTGGTTTCCCACTTCCTTTCTGATCCTCGAGTCATTACGCAAGCTAGCCTCCGGTTACGGGACCGACTTCCGCATTGACCTGCCGGAGTCAGCCGGAGGATCGAAGACTTTGCCCGAACTGGCAGACGATTTGGCGAACAGGCTGATCGGGATTTTTGCGCGGAACGAAGCCGGCGTCCGGCCGCTCTATGGAGGCCTCGCCAAGTTCCAGCAAGATCCGCATTGGAAGGATCTGATTCTTTTCCACGAATATTTCCATGGCGACAACGGCGCGGGCCTGGGCGCATCCCATCAGACCGGCTGGACAGGTCTGGTGGCGGCGCTCATCGATGAGTGGCGGCGCTGAGGGCTAGGCCCAGACGCCACGTAGGGGCGGGCTTTGTGCCTGGCCTTGTGCCCGCCCGCGGCGAGCCGGCGGGCCGCCTTTACGTTGCCCCAGCCGTTTTTCCGCAGCCTGCGTACAAGTAGGCTAGACCGTGAGCGTAGATATGGCCTCAACTTTACTATTGACAATGGCTTAGGCTTATGATAAGGTATCCGATTGCGGTTCCGTCGGCGTCTTCCCACGGGCTCGGCGACTCACAGGGATCGCAGGGTGACGGCGCCGATCATCAGAAGTTCCGTTGCGCCTCCCGGGTGTTGCGAATGACAAAGACCGGCCTTCTCCACGTGACGCGATTCCCTGCTCTGCTGCTGATCCGAAAAGCCCTCAAGGGCCCGGAAGAGGACGCTGAGAAAATCGCGAAATGAAGGAAGAACCCACGATGTTGTTGATAATAAAGGATCGGTTTTCGGGACCCACGATGTTTATGATAAATAAGGTAGTTAGCGGACAATGCCACGATGTTGATGATGGGCAATGACTTACAGCATATAGGTGCCAAAGAGATTCCCGCAACAGGCCGGATGCAGCGGTTGGAAACGGTATGAGCCGGGCGGCAGCGCAGATTTCACGGGGCTCCGGCTCGCCACTTTGCATGAAATGCGCGAAGCGCTCTGGAGTGCGGTAGCTTGCTACCGCTTTTCCCAGGCCAGCTTGCTGGCCGGTGCCTGGCTTTCAAGCGTTGTGGGAGGATGGCCGCGAGCAAGCTCGCGAAAACAAAGCGGCAGCGAGCTGCCGCACTCCAGAGCCTCGGCGACGTTTAAGTCGCACTTTTTCAACGCCGAGGGATTTCGCTCACCGAACCCGCATTGCCTCTTGTTTTCCGGCTCTTGTCTCTTGGCGACCCAGTCGCTCGTCGCTCGGAAAACATACGATCGAAGCCTAAGACTCCTTTGTTATCAGTACGAGCTCAAAACGAAGCCAATAGGTTGTTGATTCTAAGTTATTTAGCAGTTTAAAGCCAATATATTACAGATTCTAAATAATTTAGCATTAAAACTCGCTATGAGCACGACGCTGCCGCTAATTCGTGCCTATCGGCAGGATTCCGAGAGGGTGGCGCTTCAAAGTCCGCCTTCCAGAGCGGTCCCGACAGTTCTTCGGTTGTGGTGTGTGAAGTCGGATGGGGGAAAATTAGGTTCCTGACAAAGCACCCCCCCGGGGTATCACCTATGCGCGCTAACGAACCCAAACTTGTATCATGTTATTACAGCGTATGTTAATGGAGATTTGGGGGCCTATTTCCAAAATGAGTCAAAAAAACGAACCCAAAACCTTAACCCGCAGATTCAAGGATGGATAAGAGCTAAAAAGGGGCCAAATTGGCGTTCGAAAACGAACCTAAACGAACCCGAGTTTCGGGGGAAAAAAGGTGCAAAATCAGGAAACGAACCCAGCGAACTCAAGAAACGAACCCAAGCTTCGCCCGGTAGTTTGAGGGTTCGTTGGTCTCAGGTCGAAGACTTCGTGAGACGTCTGATCGGAGCAGGATCTGAACGAATATGGCAAGGGTGTGAAGTCGGAGCCCGCAACCACCCCTGACCCTGTGTGCGTTGGGCTGCGTGAGTCGGACGGGGGAAAAATAGGTTCCTGACAAAGCACCCCCTCGGGGTATCACCTATGCGCGCTAACGAACCCAAACTTGTATCATGTTGTTACAGCGTATGTTAATGGAGATTTGGGGGCCTATTTCCAAAATGTGTCAAAAAAACGAAACCTAAACCTTAACCCGCAGATTCAAGGATGGATAAGAGCTAAAAAGGGGCCAAATTGGCGTTCGAAAACGAACCTAAACGAACCCGAGTTTCGGGGGAAAAAAGGAGCAAAATCAGGAAACGAACCCAACGAACTCAAGAAACGAACCCAAGCTTCGCCCGGTGATTGAGCGTGAGCTCGCTGCTTGAGGTCGAAGACTTCGCTAGAACTCAGGCGCTCACGTTGAGGGTGCAGTTCGAACCAGGCTCGAATCCACCCACAAATGCTGCTGAGGAGGCCTGGAATCCTGTTGGGGAGCGGCAACAGCCCGCTCGATCGAGTAGACTGATTGATGAAGCTCTGCACCCTTATGCGTCCGCTTCGCAACCTGAGTATCGGCACCCGGCTCCTCCTGATGATCCTGGTCGTGGCCATCGGCGCCGTGCTGGTGGCGGGATATTTGGGTCTTCGAACCGGTCAGACCGCCCTGCAGGAGCGGCTCCTGAGCCAGTTCGCAAGCACGCGAGCCACAAAGTCGCTGGCGATCGAGCAATACTTCACCCAACTTCAGAAGCAGGTTCAAACGCTGAGCAATGACCTGATGCTGATGCAGGCCACGGACGCTTTCAGCCGGGCCTATCATCAACTCAACGCCCGGAAGGCTGCCGGCACCTACCTGCCGCAGCTCAATTGGTACTACACCAACACCTACGTGCCTGCGTTGCGTGCCAATGTGGGCCAAGCGGACGCACCCTTGACCTATGTTCCCCAGTCCGCAGCGGCCCGATACCTCCAGTATTGGTACATCGTTGTGAATCCCAATCCGGCTGATCAACGGCTGAAGCTTGATGTTCCCCGGGACGGGAGCGACTACAGCAAGGTACACGCCCTCTATCATCGCCTGCTGAGGGATTACATGGAGAAGTTTGGTTTCAGCGACATGATGCTGGTGGACGGCGACACTGGCGACGTGATTTATACGGTGAAGAAGCAGGTCGATTTCGGGACTAACATCGATTCGGGACCTTTCCGCGATACGCGTCTGGCGATCGCAGCCCGCGCGTCGCATAAATCGGCGATCAGCGACTTCGTCAAGATCGAGGATTTCGGACACTATCTACCGGCAGAGGGAGCGCCGGAGGCGTTTATCGCCAGTCCCATCATTTACCAGGGGCGGCACGTGGGCGAGCTGGTGTTCGCACTGAGTGTGGACGTCATCGACCGCATCATGACCGACGACCGGCACTGGAAGGAAGCCGGCTTGGGCGAAACCGGCCAGAGCTACCTGGTGGGTTCGGATTACCGGATGCGCTCGAATGACCGGTGGCTGCTGGAGAATCCCGAGCGCTATTGGGAAATGCTTCGGGCCGAGAAGGTACCCGAAGCCACCGTAAAGAGGATCCAGCGTCTCAACACGTCCATCCTGCAAGAGGAGGTGAAGACGCCGGCGGTGGAGGCTGCTCTCCAGGGCAAATCCGGCACCGTGGTGATCACGCGTCCCTCCGGCGAGAAGGTGACGAGCTCCTATTCGCCCTTGAGCATTCAAGGCCTGAAATGGGTGCTGGTGACTGAGCAAGACGTAAGCGAGACGAACGCGCCCATTCAAGCTTTCCGCAAACACTTCCGCCTCTCGACGGCCATCATCGTGGTGTTGGCGGCGGGGTTGGCTCTTCTCATGGCACGGGTGTTCGTGAAACCTATTCGGGCCTTGAGGGACGGGGCGCGAAGATTCGGGGAGGGAGATCGAAACGTGGAGGTTCCCGTAACCTCGAACGACGAACTGGGACAGTTGACCGGCACCTTCAACGAAATGGTGCACAGCATTCGCCACCAGACGGAGATTATCGAGCAGAAGAACGCAGAGAACGAGCGCCTGCTGCGCAATATCCTGCCCGGCGTCATCGCCGAGCGTCTCAAGCAGGGCGAGAAGAGCATCGCCGACGGCTTCGGGGAAGTGACGGTTCTCTTCGCCGATGTCGTGGGCTTTACGGCTTTCTCGTCGCACACCCCGGCCGCGGAGTTGGTTTCTTTGCTGAATGACCTCTTCAGCCGGTTCGACGCGGCCAGCCAACGGCACAGCATCGAGAAGATCAAGACTATCGGCGATTGTTACATGGCGGTGTGCGGCCTCCCCACACCGCGGACCGACCACGCGCGCGCCATGATGGAGATGGCTCGCGAAATGGAACGCGAGCTCGCCCAGTTCAATCGGGACCGGGGGACAAACCTGCAACTCCGCATCGGCCTTAACTCAGGGCCGGTGGTGGCGGGAGTGATCGGCTCCATCAAATTCATTTACGACCTGTGGGGCGACGCGGTGAACCTGGCGAGCCGCATGGAGTCCACCGGGGTGCCGGGCGCGATCCAGGTCAGCGAGAGCGTCTATCGGGAACTGAAGGACGAGTATTCATTCGAGGAGCGAGGGCTGATCGAGGTGAAGGGCAAAGGAAAACTGCCGGCTTGGATTCTGCGGGAAGAAGGCGTGCCCAGCGAAGCTGCGGCGGTGAAAGCGTGAAGAAAATGAAAGGCTTCGCCCACTGGAGCATCCGCTATAAGCTGCTGGCTCTTCTTCTGCTGCTGGGCATCATGACCTTTGCCGCCACCGGCACCATCGCGTATCTCAAGAACCTTCGCACGGTCACGCAGAACGTGACGAATCAGCTTACGGGTATCCGCCGCGCGAAGGCGTCCGAAATCGAGGCCTACTATGAGACCATCCACAGCCACGTCCTGACTCTCAGCGAAGACCAAATGTTCATCGACGCGATGCGGGAATTCAGCAGAGCGTACCGGAAGCTGAACGCTAAACCTATTCCGCCGGACGTCATGAACGCGGTGTTTGCGGATTACCGTTACCGCTTCTATCCGGAAGTGCAGAAGCTCAACGTGGCCCGGCCGCGCGCCGAGGATTACTTCCCGGTTACACCCGCGGCGTTTCATCTTCAGTACGAATACATCGTCAAGAACCCCTATCCTCCCGGGCGTCACCGCGAGTTGATCAGCGCCAAGGACGGCAGTGATTATAGCCGCGTCCACGCCAGGTACCATCGCTCTTTGCGCAGAATCATCGACAAGTTCGGATACTATGACCTTTATCTGATCGATGACAAGACTGAGCGTGTCGTTTACGACGTCAATAAGGACCGGGATTTCGGCACCAGCCTCCGGGAGGGCCCTTACCGGGAGAGCAACCTGGCTAAAGTCATGAGGCAATGCCTGGCCGCCAACAATCCCGACGCTGTCTTCTTCTCCGACTTCGAACCGGATGAAGCCTCCGAGGGAGAGCCTACCCAATGGGTGGCCAGTGACATCTTCGACGGCCAGGAGCGGCTTGGGATACTGGCCCTCCAGCTTTCGACCGCGGCTATTGACGAAGTCTTGACCGGCCATCGGGGTTGGCAGAAAGACGGCTTGGGCCAATCGGGGGAAACGGATATTCTCGGATCGGATTACCTTCTTCGCAACAACGTTCGTCCCTTCCTCGAGGACCCGGAAGCGTTTCTTGCCGGGCTCAAGGCTGACGCCGCTCCTGAAGAGAAAATCAACAGAATTCGAACTTACAAGATGACCATCCTTCAGGCGGAAGCAAGACTTCCCTCCGTGACCGCAGGCCTCGAAGGCAAAGAAGGAACCCTGACCGGGAGGTCTTTGTTTAGCCCACGCCTCCGCCTGGTGTCATTCGGGCCTTTGAGCATCGAAGGTCTTCACTGGGTCATCGAGTCCCAGATGGACCTCAACGAGGCGCTGCAGCCTGTGGCCGACATGACCCGGCTCTTTAGTTGGTGGGGCGCAGCCATGCTTTTGGTGACGGTCTTGGCGGCCTGGCTGATGACGCGCCAGATTTTGCGTCCGGTTAATGCCTTGGTTGGGGCGGCGAGGAAAGTAGCGGCCGGGGATCTTACGGCGAAGGTGGAATGGAAATGGAAGGACGAACTGGGAATGCTCTCCGACACGTTCAACTCGATGACGAGGAGCGTTCGCGAGAAGACCGAGTTGATTGAGCAGAAGAACGCGGAGAACGAGCTCCTGCTGCGCAACATCCTGCCGGGTGTGATCGCCGAGCGCCTCAAGCAGGGTGAGAAAAGCATTGCCGACGGGTTTGCGGACGTCACGGTTCTCTTCGCCGATGTAGTGGGCTTCACCGCCTTTTCTGCTCACACGCCGGCCGCCGAGCTGGTTTCTCTGCTAAATGACCTCTTTAGCCGCTTCGACGCTGCCAGCCAGCGGCACGGCATCGAGAAGATCAAAACCATCGGTGATTGCTACATGGCGGTGTGCGGGCTGCCCACCCCGCGGCCCGACCACGCCCGCTCCATGATGGAAATGGCGCGAGATATGGTTCGCGAGCTGGCCCAGTTCAATCGCGATCGGGGTACAAACCTGCAACTGCGCATCGGTCTCAACTCGGGACCGGTGGTGGCGGGCGTGATCGGCTCCATCAAATTTATTTACGATCTATGGGGCGACACGGTGAACCTGGCGAGCCGCATGGAATCCACCGGCGTGCCGGGCGCGATCCAGGTGAGCGAGAGTGTGTATCGGGAACTCCGAAGTGAGTACAAGTTCGAGGAGCGGGGGCTGATCGAGGTGAAGGGGAAAGGGAAACTGCCGGCCTGGCTTCTGCGTGAAGACGGGGTGGCCGCCGAAGCTTCGGCCGGAGTGAAAGCATCATGAAGATCCGCATTGTAGGTTCCGCAGCGCGCAATCCGGCCGTTCGGCAGTACGTGAGCAGCTATGTGATCAACGACCGCGTGGCCATCGACGCGGGCTGCCTGGGAATGCATGGATCGCCGCAAGACCAGGCCGCGGTGGATCACGTTTTCCTCACTCACAGCCATAACGACCACTGCGCCAGCCTTCCCATTTTTCTGGAGAACCGTTACGGGCTCGCGCCTCAATGCCCCGTCGTCTACGGCTCGGCGCATACTCTCGACAGCTTGCAGAGGCACCTGTTCAACGATGTAGTCTGGCCTGACTTCATCAAGATGTCGGCCGAAACCCGGCCATTCCTGCGCCTGCAAGCGCTAGAGGCCGAAAAACCGGTCGAGGCTGCAGGCCTTCGCATTATTCCTGTCGCGGTGCATCATGCAGTTCCCACGCTCGCCTACGTGGTGATCGACGGCGAGGCCACTGTGATTTTTGCTGCCGATTCCGGTCCCACCGACAGACTCTGGGAGCTCGCGAGGGAACTGTCTTCCGTGAGCGGCGTCCTCCTGGAAGCCAGCTTTCCCAATTCCATGCAAGGCCTGGCTGACGTTTCGCTTCACCTGACGCCCCAGACCTTCGCGGCCGAAGTCGACAAGCTGCCGCCTTCGACACGCGTGATGGCGGTGCATATTAAAGTAGCCTATCGAGAGAAGGTGGTGCAGGAACTTTCCGCCTTGGGCATCCCCACTCTTGAGATCGGAGAATGTGAAACCGACTATACCTTTTAGCAAGTACGACCTGGAAAAATCCCAGATGCCCGCTCTATGTCAATCACGTCTCCGTGTACGTGGTGGAGCATGAGCGCCTTGTATGGTGGAGGCGGGGGGAGTCGAACCCTATGACCCCACTGACGCCACGCAACTTACTGATTATACGATACGGCAGAAGCGCGAAAAACGGTCAATTCGCCGGTTTGAGGTACACGGCGGGTACACGGCTTGGTGAACCGGTTGACTGACTAAACGCCATGCGCAACACCATCGGGAACGGGAAGGGTTTTTGAAGGAAAAGCCTCCAGTCACACGCAGCGATTTGATCGAATCATCATTTCACGTACCGCAGCGCAATCGTTCCCGTGACGTTTCGACCGAACATCGGGGAGGCAGAGTTGTCGAAGACCAACTGGCATGTCCCCTCAGCAGGAAGGTCAACGTGCAATTGACCGAACCCAACGCGCCCTGAGTCAAACAGCATGCCACCGGGGTTGCACACCACAGCCACTCTGATCAACCCGCCCAGGCCGCCTGATGATTGGAAGTCGCCGTGAATCTCGGCGTTACTCATCCGGTTCGCGTCTAGCCGAATGTTCAATTCTCGGTTTCCGTGCGCGGGTATCGCAACTTGCCCATCAAGAACGTTTTCCGCCACAGTGTTCTCTTGCGCCACTTCGGTGAGGGACTTTGAGGGAGTTCCGTCGATGTAGCTTGCTGCCCAGGTTATTGGCACCGCAAAATTCAGGTTCTCCCCAGCCGCCACCATCGCCACCGCGACACCGACAACTTCGCCACGCGTGTTGAGTACGGGGCCACCGCTTGAGCCATGGGAAATCGGGGTGCTCATCTGAATTACGGCGCCGCGAAAAGCCGTGACAATTCCCTCACTCGTCGTGTTCTGAAGCCCTTCGGGAGAACCGATCGCCACCAGTTTGTCCCCTACGCTGAGCAGGCCAGGGTTCCCGATCTTGAGAGGGGGCTGGCTGTTTGTTGATCCAAGGGCAACGACGGCAACATCGCGGCCAGGGTCATAGCCAACTACTCCGAGAACCGATGCAGAAGTGCCATCTTGGAAGTGGGCAATGGCGCTGTACGCTCCGCGTATCACGTGGTAGTTCGTCAGCACCGATCCGCTAGCCGACACCAGGAAACCGCTGCCGAGCGCGCGCTTGTGTCCCTCGTCATCGAATACTTCAATCAAGACAACTGAGGGGCTAGCCTGAGTGAAAATCTCGCCAGTCGAAAGCTCGCGCGGTGGTGGAGCAGAGGAGGGCCCCGGGAGAGCGCTCTTTGAGGCGTCAATCGGAGCGGCCTCGGCGGCTCGCGCTGGAGCATGACCGGCTCCGGGCGTGGCACTCAGTGGGCCTTTCCACAACGCGGCAATGATTGCGATAAGAATGCCAACAACCGCAATCACTAGAATCGGCAGCCAGTCCCGACGACGAGGCGAGCTCGGTCTTAGAATGGGTCCGGCTTTGAACTCAGCCGCGCTGGTTAGCGTCCGAGCGGCCGTTTCCTGGACGACGGTACGATTGCAGAACCGACAAATGACGGCTCCTTCTCGGATTGGTTCCGCGCAGTGTGGACAAGACTTGTAACCTGGTTCCAAGTGGACTCCCTCTATTGTTGACTCATCAGGATTGAGACATGGGCGTTCGCGTCGGAGAACGATTGCTATTGGTGGCGACCCCGGTTCTGAACCGGAGACAAGCGTCCGCCGGTTCCGCTGGCGTCACCGCCGCCACATCGCGTGCGGGTGCCTGGTCCCTCTACGTCTTTTATCGGCTTCGTCACCACACAGCATGAGGTGGGAGCACCATGAAGGATAAAAAAGCGACCCGGGACCACAGGTGACTTAAATTTGTGTGTGTGAAGGAGGAGGGCGTAAGGGACGCGCTGGCATACGTATTGGCGGGGATTCGCCAGCTGAACCTGATAGGTGAGGCTTAATCCTGACACGTGGTAGCTCACGTAGAGCACGCGGGGCTTGCGGTTCGGCGGTGGGCAGGGCTAGAATAGCGGCGCGGTTCGGTAGAGGCCCTGTCGGAACCGTGTGCATCCCGCAGACAGCGGGGCAGCGCAGAGGCGGCAGGGCCAAAGTTTCCCCCCGAGGTTCCCTGCGCCCACTCAAACCGTTGCAGCGCAGCAATCGGAAAAAAAGATCAATGAGAAGCCCGGCTAAGTCTCGGCAAACCGCCAAGCACACAGCCGACGGGTCGCCAAGTGTTTCAGACACTGCACGAGAAGCTGAAGGCATATTTGGTCCGGATGTTTTTGCCTCTGATGTGACTTGGCTCCTGTTCGCGTATTGGGCAGGTCTCTACGCGATCTTTGGTCCTCTCCGAGAGAGCTTACAGCCTCTGGCCCAAAAGTACCGAAACCGACCGAAGACGTTCTCGGACAAAGCCCTGCAGATTGTGAAGCGTCACTTTCGCAACCTGAGTAAGACGCCTGCCGGTCAGCACGACTTGAAATTGTTTCTTTGGTGCGATCAAAAGGTAAGGATGTACTTTCCAGCGCCGCCGCTACCGCAACCGCCCAACAGTTTTCCTGACGATCTATCCAAGCGTCATCTGAGGGCCATCGACGAGCTGATTCCTATTGCGCGCCAGCTGATCGCCGGGAATCGCCCGTCCGCCGTCAACCCGAAGAAGCTTCTTGCGAACCTCGGTGCGTTCGCCTCTAAGCGACCGGGGCCTACACCCGATCGTCTCACGCGTCTGATTCGTGATCTTGACCGGAGAGCCCGAGCTGAGGGATTACACCTCACTGACGGTGAGATTGCTTCCAAAGTATTTCCGCGCTACGCAAGCACATGGAACAGCCACCGCAAGCAAGAGGCGCGGGATATGGTAAAGGAACGACGCCTTCCCCTATAAACTCACAAGTCAACGAGCCAACTACAGATAATATGATATCGGTCAATACATGAGTTTTCGATAAGGGGGGAGATTCTTCGTAAAACTGTCACGTTTCACTTCCTCCGTTATGCACTTACCATTTCACCGTTGATGAATTCAAAGTGAAGGAGAGAACCATCCATATGCCCACGCCAACCAGTCAGCTCCGTGAAACTGTGAACGATCTGCAGGACCGGGTCGATAGTATCAGTGACCTCGTGGACGAGGCCTTGGACCCGGAGCTCTCTCGGGAAGAACTCGTGGCAAAAGTGAAGGAGATTTCAGACGTTGCTTCCGGTGAGGAAGAGGAAACCGAGAGTGAAGAGGACGACTAAAAACGGAGCCCTCCGAGGCCACTCGAACCGCCGCCGCGATGATCCAAGCCACACCACCCCGCGCGCCGCTCGGAGTTTACCCGCCAAGTTTGGGAGATTCGCCGTCGGCGGGACCAGATCGCAGGCGCAGTTGATGTAAGGAAGTGCGGACAGTTGCCCCCCGCACTCGCACTAAACAGAAACGGCGCCCCCTTAGCGGAGAGCGCCGCTTCTTCTCAAGACGGGCCAGGTTTGCTGACCAGTCCCTGGTAGGACTTCCAGCTTATCCCGAGCCCAACGCTTCTATCAAGTTGCTTCTGCATGGGCGCGACCCTGTGCTTGAGGGCACGATAACTGCCGGCAACCTGGACTCACAGACCAAGGCCCGGCGGGCCGAGCGAGCACCAAGCTGGGGCCGCGCTCTCCACGGACTCTCTCCACCTCGCTTGTGCCCTTCATGCTTGCGAGGCCGGAAAGAGTCTGTGCGGGAGTCTGAGGGCAGAGCCCTCAGCGGCTCGCGTTTCTTTGCGAGCCCCATTTATTTATCCATGACGAATAACTGTGTCGAAGTCGAGGACTCGGAGCTAGGTCAAGATCAGCCTCGGTGTTCCGGTACCTCAGCAGACGAAGAGCAACAAACTCTTGCCGAGCGTTTCGCGGCAGGCCTGGCCCAAGCCAAGGTTGAGGCTGAGTGCTTAGACGGTCGGTTGTGGGAAGAACTGGGGGAAAGAGAGAAGGCGGCAAGAGTGCTTACGGCGACGGGGTTCTCCTCGAAAGGAAGCCGCTATCGGGATTGCCACGTCTACGGAATTCCGGTGGACTGCGTTGCTTGCGGCGAACGGTACTACTCTCGCTACCGCTGCACACTCCGCTACTGCGAACATTGCGGCCCGTGGCATTTCTCACGACTCATGCGGAAGTACCGTGCTCAGATTGCGCACCGCATCGGCGAGCAGCCGTCTCAGTACAGACGAACTCTCGCAAGGTTGACGTTCACAGTGCGGGCCTACGATCAAATGCCTTCATCCGAGGAACCTCGCCGCCTCAACAAATTGCTTCGTCAATGGTTCAAGCGGATGATGCAGCACGGCGTGGTGTGGGGCTGCATCTTCGCGATAGAGACAGGACACGAGTTGGCAACTAAGCATCCGGGCCGACAGGCGGATGGCTGGAATCTTCACGTTCACGCCTTGTATTACGGGCCGTTCCTGGATCAAACCGAGGGCTTGAGGTTATGGCGAGAGTTGCTGGGCGACAGCGGGGGCTTCCGAATTGAGCAGTGCTCCGGGTGGCGGAAGGACCCGGAACGAGCCGTGCGCCGAGCTCTGGTGCATCACTTCGGTTACATCATGAAACCGGCCGCTGTCTCAGGGGAAAGGATTGCGGCGCTAGAGGTCCTCTTTAGTGGGATTCGTCGAGTGCATGCCCTTGGATGTTTCTACCGCTTGCCTCAGTCTCAAAAAGATACTCCCAGTCCTCGCTGTCCGAAGTGTGGAGAAGCCTTCCCGGTGAATCTGAGGGCGTGGCGCAGAAGCGAGCGCAGACCGGTTGCAGACCTTGAGGTTGAGGGCCGGCGAGACTGGCGAACGGTTGATGCGGCGATTCGGCGAGCTCGCGCATTCGGATGGGGTCAGGGGCCGTGACTGTCTTGGTTGACAGATTTCTCCCCTGCGAAATTAGTGCTCTGGGTTTGGTGTGTCTCTGGGGGCAACCAATCGCGAGCAACCGGGACTTCGAAACGTCTTGGGTTCATCTGACGGGCTGTTGAGAGCCTTCTTAGCGTGCTGGTGGGTCTCCATTGCCGAGCGGAAGGTTGACACAAGCCATCTGTGCGATTTCTTTATACGGATAAGTGACGCATGGAGCCTCGTTCGGCACATTGGGCGCCTTTCTACGATGGGGTGATCCGAGGTTTTCTATGAAGTGCGCGTTGTATGTCCGCATTTCGACGCAGGATCAAAACTGTGAGCTCCAACTTCGCGCGTTGCGCGAGTACGCAGAACGATGCGGCTGGCCGATCACGGGGACCTATCAAGACGTGATCGGCGGAGCCAAAGCACGTCGCCCGGAGCTTGACCGCCTAATGGCCGACGCGCGCACCGGCATGTTTGATTGCGTTCTGGTTTGGAAGCTGGACAGGTTCGGGCGCTCTCTGCGGGACTGCCTGAACAACCTCGAAGCCCTGAAGTCAGCGAAGGTCCGATTCATCGCAATCACGCAAGGAATCGACACCGACGAACAGAACCCCACGTCGCGATTCCAAATTCAGCTTCTCGGAGCGGCTGCTGAGTTTGAGCGGTCGCTGATTCTGGAGAGAACGCAGGCCGGGCGCGTCCGGTATCTGGAGGACTTCGATGCGGGCAAGGTGGGAAGAACAGTGCATAGCAGATCGGGCCGTGACCTCCCCGCGCACCGCCCAAGGAAGATCTTCGACCGCCTTAAGGTCGTCGAACTCTACGAGCAATACGGCTCGCTGAGGCGCGTAGCGCGTGAAATGCGCTTGGGCATAGGAACGGTCCAGCGGGTCGTCAAGGAGTGTTCCAAAAGTCGGCGCAGCGAAAAGGACGGGCATCCGATGCAAGAGTGAGACTTAACAACCGTCGAATCCGACTCCCAAGGGTGTTCCGATTCTTTGAACTAATGGGACGGGCAAGGGGTGAGGTACTGAAGCTAGCTTGAGAGGCAAGGGGAGCCAGCATGGGATATGACCAGAGCGTCCAAGAGCGCCACTACTCCGTCGCTGAAATCGGCGAGCTTTGGAACCTGAGCCCGGACGCTGTAAGGAAGCTCTTCAAGCGAGAGCCGGGCGTGATCGTGATCGGCGATCCCGCCCCGCGAGGCAAGCGGCCATACCGGACCTTACGGTTACCTCAATCAGTCGTTGAGCGCGTTCATCGGCGATTGCGAAACCCGTAAATAGCTGGTTTACGCCTTGACGGCGGGCGGGCGAGAAGGATAGCCTCGACTCAAGTCGGGACCACCGGTTGCTGATAACAACCGATGGCCCCTGACCATTTCAGCCTGTATGAGAGGCCGAAGATGGCTAACACCTATCTACTCAGACCCGCCCATTTTTGGCAACTCCTCGAACAGGGAATCGAGGCCGTTTCATGCTTACTGCGTACCGCAGGCACATCAAGAGGTGTCCCCACCGGAGCGAAGGAAGGAAATACCGCCGGTGCCGCTGCCCGATTTGGGCGGACGGATTTTTTGGCCGTGACGAAATCCGCAAGAGCCTAGACACCCAAGATTGGGAAAAGGCGCAGGGAATCATCCGGAAGTGGGAGGCCGAAGGCGAGCAGACCAAAGACCCCGAGCCTGTGACCATCGCCCAGGCGACTCAAGATTTCTTGCGCGATGCTGAGGCCCGAGGGCTTCGACCGCCGACCCTCTACAAGTACCGCTTGCTATTCCGGCAAATGGAGAGCTTTGCCCAAGGAGAGGGCTTTCGGTTTCTCCGCGAGTTCGACCTTGGCGCGCTCCGCAAGTTTCGCGCCGGTTGGCCGAATCACAACCTGTCGGCCCTCAAGAAACTGGAATGCCTTCGCGCATTCTTCCGCTTTGCCCACGAAAGCAAATGGATTGACGACAACCCCGCGCGGCACGTCGCGAGGCCGCAGATCAGCGACCGGCCCACCATGCCATTTACACGTGAAGAGGTAATCAGGATTCTTGCGGCGTGTGATCGCTACGGGGACAACTACGGGCGCACCGGGCAAGCCAACGCCCGCCGTCTGCGGGCCCTTGTCCTGATGCTCCGCTACAGCGGAATGCGCATCGGGGACACGGTCACGCTCGAACGGGAACGCATCACCGGTAACAAGCTGCTGCTGTACACGGCCAAAACGGGCACGCCCGTATACTGCCCTTTGCCTGATTTCCTGATTCAGGCGCTCGATGCCGCACCGCAAACGAGCCGGCGTTATTTCTTCTGGAGTGGGGACTCAAAGGTAAAAAGCGCCGTGGGGGACTGGCAGCGGAGCTTATCAAAGCTGTTTCGCTTAGCTGAAGTGTCGAGCGGGCACGCCCACCGCTTCCGAGACACGTTCGCCGTCGAGCTGCTCTTGGCCGATGTTCCCTTGGAACGAGTTTCTATGCTGCTCGGGCACCAGAGTGTGAAGATCACCGAGAAACATTACGCCCCTTGGGTACACGCCCGGCAAGCCCAATTGGAGGCTGATGTGAGACGGGTTTGGAGCGAAGATCCGGTCGCACTCCTTCAGAAACAAGGTTCCGGAGCAAAGACCGCTCAACGGAGTGCTATCCCGAACTGAAGCCCGGATCGCCAGGAACGCCCCGGTAGCCTGAAGCACTCGCCGTGTTTCTTCCGTACGCGGCGCAACTGAGCGCTGCTGTCATAGCTTTTGGGGGGAGCCAAAACAACGTCATTGACGGCAAGCGGCGGCCATCGTGCCTTCGGCCCCCGTCCGTCTTTGGGGTCGCGCGGAGAGAGGCCAGGACGAACCCGGTGAAATAACAGGGAAGGGACCACTAGCGGCGGGGGGCACGGAAAGGGCGGGCCAGACAGCCGGACATCAAGGACGTTATTTCCTGTTATCAAAGTGACTGTACCTTCAGGGCGTGAGAGAATCAACCCTATCGGGTTGAGTTGAGCTTTTGCGGGAGATCAACATTATGACAGACGAGCGGTACGAAATCATTGAGGAAGCGCATGGCGAAGGCGGTTTTGGGCGAGTGTCTAAACTCAAAGACCACCTTCTGGATCGTTTGGTGGCCGTGAAGCAATTGAAACTGCTCGACGAGGAAGAAGCTAAAGAGCGATTTCGCCGAGAAGCAAAAGCGCTCGCTCGAATGAGCCACCCGCATATTCCGGCAATTTACGACGTTCGGTTCTCGGATGATCGGATGGAAATCCATTTCGCATTTGTTGAGGGCCGGGCACTCCGAGACATCATCAATCAGGGTGCAATTCCTTCGATGGATCAGGCGAAGCGTTGGTTTACGCAGGTCGCGGCGGCGTTAGAGCACGCCCACGCAAAGGGCATCGTTCACCGAGACGTCAAGCCGGATAACATCATCGTGAGCGCTGACGATGTAAACGCGCTTCTGGTAGACTTCGGCATCGCACTCACTGCCGATGACGTCAAAAGGCTTACCGGGACCGAGTATGTGATGGGCACAGCGGCGTACATGTCTCCCGAGCAAAGCAAGGGCGAAAAACTGGACGGTCGGTCCGATCTGTATTCGTTGGCCATCACTCTTTACGAAACACTATCTGGTCACCTGCCTCACGCGGGAGGCTACCAAGCGCTGTCGGATGCAAATGAGGCTATTCCGCCCGGCATCGACAGTTTGATTAGAGATTGTCTTGCCCAAGATCGAAATGCGAGGCTTCAGTCAGCAGGGGAGTTCATCAAGCGCCTGCAATCTGCATTTCGGACTGACGTGCCTCTATCAACGCTCCTGACCGAGGCCAGACTTCACGAAGTGGTTGCGGCTCTCCGCCAGATGTCGGCGGAGGATTTTTCGTCAAAGCCAAGGGGGCAGAAGCTCCTGCTGGTCAATCGGCTGAAGGACCTCATCAGAATTGACAAGCCTGAACTGCGAACGGCGACAGCCCAAGTGATCGCGCTGCTGACGGGGCTAGCAAGGTTTGAGGGATCAAAGGAATTCAGTCCGATAATCAGTGGGGCGTTTGAGTGGGGATTCGAAAAATCATACGGGGCCAACTGGGTAGGTCAACCGGACATTCGGGAAGCGCTAGTCGACGCCGCGAAAGCGGCAAATTCGCAAGCTCACCGGGTGATATCAGAAGCGTATGTGGAATTTGTAGGCAAGAAAAATGTTGAGGAATTGCCCGGCTGGTACTTCCACGATCTCCGACTTCTGGTCATGGCGCTCCTCGCCAACCCTGCTTGCGGAGACAAGGACGCTGAGAATCTGGCTGTGTTGTATGACAGTATAAACGTTGCTTCTCATGTTTAAGAGCCGAAGCCGAGCCTTCTTAGGCTCGGGTCCAAGTGCCCGGTAAATGGTCGCGCGGCTGACGCTGAAAAGGGAGGCAACGGATTGCGGAGTTTCTCCGCCTTGGGTAAATCACCTTAGCCGTATTTCATGCCGTCATTTTGAGACAGAGCTTTGAGACTCGCAAGCCCTTGATTTTAGCGGGCTGGAGAGGTGTCTCACAACTTACCCTTTTTGAAACGGCTCCAAGGTGAAAGTTGGTGGGGGAAAGAGAAGTGCTAGGATCGGTCGAAGCAAGGGAGGGAACGCGCGATGGTTGAAGGCTTCTGGATTGTTCAATACGAAGGTGTCCAGGGCAACGGGGGCGGTGTGGTCATCTTTTTGAAAGGGCATGTTCTCGGTGGCGATACGGGCTTCATTTACACCGGCACCTATCAGACCGACGAAAAGACGATCTCCGCACGAGTGTTGGTTCGCAACTTTCTGCCCGGAATAGCGAGTGTTTTAGGTGTTCAGGGTGATTTTGAGTTGACCCTAAAGGGAACTGTTGAGGGGCAAACGATAAAGGCGGGGGCGAGTGTCGCCAATCAGCAAGTAGCAGGATTGGTTGTGAAGCTGACGAGGGTCAGCGATTTACCCGGTTAGCTTCTTGAGTGACCGCTCGGGCAATGGCCCCGCTTCTGGCGCGGTCACTGTCTCTGCTGTTGTTCCGGGGTGCGGTAAAATAATCTCAGGGAACCTGTCTTCGAAAATCCCGACTGGTATACGGCGTCGGCCTTCCAGCACGTCAAGCAATTCGTGTCTTAGGGTGTGCTGCTCTTGCTCAACGTTGCCTAAACCCATCGGATAGTAAGCACCTTTCTTGATCTGCACCTCGTCGAAATCGTACCCGAGTGACTTACCCATCGCCATTAAGAGGTTGGTGGTGAGCGTGGCGGACTTGTCGGCTGTGTTTGACGGAAAAGTGGTGTTGGATTCGGCGAGGCGGCCCAGATCGGCGAAGTGGTCTAGCAAAACCTTCCATGCGTCACGGACTGGTTTTTCGCTTTTGGCATCGAACTCAACGTCTATGAGGTTGAGGGCCTGAACAAAGTAAGGGGACAAAGTAGTCGCACGATATGTCATCAGGGTCTTAAAAACCGTCAGTTTTCGGTTTCTTGCCTCACGCCGCGTGTCTAAATGTTTCTGCAGCTGAAGGGCGATGATCGGGCCTACAACAATGGCGGCAATGCTTGCAATTCCTACGACTGTTTCAGTAGACATTCTTTAGTTTCCCCCTCTCGGCGTTCCTCAAGCATGGCTGACGGCGGAGCGCGTAAGGGCCAAGGAAACGTTCACCGTTGGAGTGAATAAGGTGCGAGGGTGCGTCCCCAACCCACACCTCGGTTTCCGGTTGACCTTCGGCACCTGAGTTGTCTGCTTGGTTCGCGGTCAAGGTTTGTCGGTACTCCTTCGGGTCAGAGAGTCCGCCCGCACACAACGAAGGGTACACTAGAGGTACACAGCAAAGAGCTGCTTGTCAACTTATTCAATCTGCATATGTTACGATGGTGGAGGCGGGGGGAGTCGAACCCCCGTCCGAAAAGCTTTACGGTTAGAAGCCTACATGCTTGTCCCGTTCGCTTTCAGCTTTCGCCGGCGGGCCTAAGGAACGAGCAATAACGAGCCGCCAGCTAGCCTGATCCCCTCGCTTACGCGAGAGTCTCGCCCCGAGTTTTCAGGCGGGAAACCCGGGACCAGCCCGCTTTGATGACATCTTGCTTCGTCCGGCGGGCCGAACGAAGTAGACGCGCTACCTTAATTAGGCAGCGAGAGCAAACTGCGTGTTGGCAGTTGTATGTTCCACGCCATTTACGGGCGGTGTGGCCCCCGGCATGCCTTCTAATCGTAAAGGGCTTCCGTCGAAACCGGTGCGCCCCCGAACATGTACTTAGATGCTCATCATAGCATACTCGAACGAACTCCGCCGCTTTTCGGAGTGGCGCTCGAGGGCCAACTTCACGAGGCGGTCGATGAGCTCCGGGTACGGCACGCCGCTCGCTTCCCACATCTTCGGATACATGCTGATGGGAGTAAATCCGGGTATGGTGTTGATCTCGTTTACATGGAGTTTGCCGGTTTGCCGGTCGAGCAGGAAATCCACACGCGCCATGCCGGCGCAATCGATGGCTCGAAAGGCGCGCACCGCCAGCGCCTGCACCTCGCGGGTCTGTTTCTTGCTGAGCTTGGCAGGGATCACCAGTTCTGAGCCCTCTTTCAGATACTTGGCCTCGTAGTCGTAAAACTCGTTCACCGAGATCACTTCACCTGGCACCGAGGCCTCCGGATGATCGTTGCCGAGAACGGAGCACTCGATTTCACGGGCGTCCAGGCCCTTCTCGACGATGATCTTGCGGTCGTAGCGCGCGGCAAGGTCCATGGCGGCGTCGAGCTCTCGCGATGCGTGAACCTTGCTGATGCCCACTGAGGATCCGAGATTCGCGGGCTTGACGAACAGCGGATAGCCTATCTCGCTGGCGATGCGGCGGCGCAAGGATGCAGGCTGCTGCTCCCAATCGGATCGCAGCACCAGGAGCCACTGCACGACGGGCAGTCCGGCGTCACGAAACAGCCGCTTCATGGCGTCCTTATCCATGCCGGCTGCCGAAGCCAGTACGCCTGCACCGACGTAGGGAATATCAGCCAGTTCCAGCAAGCCCTGCACGGTGCCGTCTTCGCCAAACGTTCCATGAAGGACGGGGAAGATCACGTCTACACTGCGGTCCGAGGCGCGACTGGCCGTAGTGCGGCTGTGCATCGGGCTTCGCGTCGGGCTTTCCATCGGGACCAGTTGTGGCCCGCTCGGGTCCGACGAGGCGGTCACCAGTTGTCCCTGGTCGAGGACGCGCGCCAGCATGCGCTCGGGCTCGTGCGCGAGTTGACGAGGAGTGGAGCCCACGCGCCAGCGGCCTTCGCGCGTGATGCCGATAGGAACCACCTCGTACTTGGCCGGGTCAAGCGCCTTCAGTAACGAGGCCGCCGAGATGAGCGAAACCTCGTGCTCGCCCGAGCGGCCGCCGAACAACACACCAAGACGGATTCGCTTACTCAAGGCCACCCCCGCCTTCGGCGCGAAGTAAGGGCTGCTTCGTGTACTGTTCGGGCAGCGAAACAATGGGCTCCGACAGCTTCACATCACTACGGCGGCCCACAAGGCGTACGTAGCCCAAGAAGCCACCACGATCAGCCTCAATCGCCTTAATTTCCACCGTATTGTCAGGGAAATTCGCCTTGTGCCAGTCGAGCCAAAGTTGCCAGCCATCCGGTAGGGAGTCCGCCACTTTCACGTCTACGATGCCGGTCCGCTCCCAGTGCCGGCGCCACCAATCTGCCGAATGAAGGCACCAGAGATCCTGGGTCCACCACTCGCGAAGGTGCTCGGGAGGAGCTCCTTCGATTTCTCTCATTAGCCCGGCGCCTGCAATTCCCACTTGACCGCCAGGTTTCACGAACCGCGCGAGGTAGCTCAGGTACAAATCGTCCGTTCCGAAGTATGGGAAACAATCGATGCACACGACGGTGTCAAAGAACTCCGCGGCGAACGGCAGCGACCGCGCGTCCGCATGGATAGGGAATACGCCATCGTCGACGCCCGCGTCGCGGATTCGCTGCAGGTTCTCCGAAGCGCTGAACCACAGGTCAGTTGCCCACACCTGCACGCCGAATTCGCGCCGCAGGAAGATTGACGACGCTGCCCGTCCGCACCCGAGATCCAGCACCCGCATTCCGGGCCGCAAGTCCAGCGCGGCGGCCAGCCACTCCGTCATCCACAGGGCGTTGGCCGCACCGCTGATGCTGGCAAGAACCCATTCGGGGTTGTACTTGGCGGAGCGCGGAAATCGGTCGTAGAGCAACGGTTTGTCCGAAACCATATGAATTCACCCCGAGGCTAGTGTCGCGTGCCCTAAGTTTCGCAGCATGATTTGGCTCCAAAGGAGCAACATCATCGAACCCGCGGCACAAGCCTGGGTTGCAGGATTCTCGTTTGCTCACCGATTTTTCCTGTGCCGTTCGTGCTCGCGCGCGTTAGTCGCTCCGCTCGTGGCGCGAGGGCGCAGGGGTTGGGCTCAGTCAGTTTCGTCCGTCGAACCTCCAGGGTGATTCGTTCTCCCACTTGCGAAGTTGAGCCAATGCCCATGCGTCGGTTTGATGATGGTGGCAAGACGTGCATGGATTTGGCGTGCCGTACTTCATAGTTATGGCCGGTGAAATAAACCGGAACGTGTGGCTGTGAACGGAGAACGACGCGATCTCCTTCGCGATTTGAGGCATATGGCAAGTGACGCAATCACTCCCTGGACCTCCGGGCTTATGATGCGTGTGCTCTTCGATTGAGCCGCGCGGCCCGTTGGGCGAACGCGGGCCATGACACTGCAGACACAGGGCATCCGCAGGTTTGACGAGCAGCGCGTCATTTACAGACCCGTGAGGATCGTGGCAGACAAAACAAGTGACACCGTGTGTGTACATCGCGCTGGTCACAAAGTCGTTCCCCTGCATACGATTTTTGTGAGGTGAGCCGTCGGGCCAATAGAAGAACGTGTTTGTGCCCGGCACATGTTCCTCCATCGCAACGTAATCACTCAGGCGAGCTCCAGCCTGATAACCAACTGCCCAGTCGTAATAGAGGCCATCGATCGGATTCGAGAGCGGCCGGAATTGGGAATGGCACTGGATGCACGTATCGTTGGCGCGAACAAAGTCGAGACGAGCGGGGTTCACAATATTGTGCGCGTAGCCGGCAGGATTCTTCACGTGCTCGCTTCCGGGGCCATGGCACTTTTCGCATCCGACGTTCCACTCGGCCACGGACCGGGATTGGATGTTGTAATCAACCGAGTGGCAGCCATCACAGAGCGGGCCCGTTGGACGTTTCATCGGATCGGACGGGTAGTCCGAGGTCCACCAGTCCTCGCCTGGCTCGGGATGGTATTTCAGCCACGTCTGATGAACGATGTCCCATTGGACCGGCAGCACGAAGTATTGGTCACCGGTCTTCACGAAGTACCGTTGTTTCCACTTGCTCCCATAGACGAACGCGACCTCTTCCCTTCGGAATGTCAAAAGCGGATTGGGTTTTGAAAGGTCAGGCGCGAATGCATCCGGGTGCTCCTTCGGGTCGCGAACAACATTGGCCATTCGTGTTACTTTCCAGCGGTCGTAGATAGCGGGGTGGCAGGCCCGGCAGGCGTTTGAGCCCACATACCGGAGCGCCTCCGGAGCTGGGGGCCGGGCCCCGGCAGGTTGAAGCAAAAGGAGGGCAATGGTCGCAAACATCGGTAGGCTTTGGCGCCTCATCGCATGCCTTTCCGCGTCCGCTACAGAATCTTTTTGCCCAGCGCGGAACTAGCGAGTCCCACCGCAAGAGCGGCCGTGCGATTGAGCGTGTCAAGAATCGGATTCACCTCTACGATCTCGAGGGAAAGCATCTTCTTGCTGTCGGCGATAATCTCCATGGCCAGGTGAGCCTCGCGGAATGTGATTCCGCCGGGCACGGCGGTTCCCACGCCGGGCGCTTCGTCCGGGTCAACCACGTCCATATCAAAGGAAACTGCAAAGCCTTCGGTGTCGCTGGTGGCCAGGTCCACGCTTCTTTGCATCACGGTTCGCATTCCGAGTTCGTCGATGTCGCGCATGGTGAACACATTCAGACCGCAGGCACGAATTTGGCGGCGTTCGCGGGCGTCCACGTCCCGCACGCCCACGAGGACACAGTCCTTGGCGAGCAACTTGGGACCAAAGCCGAGAATCTGCGTCAAGGCCTCCGGCCCGACGCCCAGCAATGAGGCAAACGGCATTCCGTGAATGTTGCCGCTGGGGCTTGATTCCGGCGTGTTCATGTCGCCGTGCGCGTCGATCCAGAGACAGCCGATCTTCTGGCCGCGATCGTGATAAGGCTTGGCGACGCCCGCCAGCGTTCCGATGGCCATGGAGTGATCGCCGCCGAGGGAAAGGGGAAAGAACCCGTCCTCCAACGTCTGCGACACACGCTGCGCCGCCTCCTGGCAGGCCTCGGCAATTTCGTTCAAATATTTCGCGCGCCGGTCGCCAAAATGCTGCTCCTCAGGAATCTTCACAGACAAGTTGCCGGCGTCTTCCACCTGATGACCTAAAGCCTTAAGGGCAGAGTTCAGCCCCGCCGCTCGAATGGCCGAGGGACCCATATCAACACCGCGCCGCTCCTGGCCGAGGTCAAGCGGTACGCCGAGAATTCGAATCTTCATCGGGCCCCGTCCCTAGCAAGTGTAACGCCAGACCTCCGACACCGTTCGATGCAGAATTTCTCAAAAATCCCAATTGTCTCTTCCGCCGCCCGCCACATATCCCGCCAACATCTTCATTCCTTTTGACATTCCGGGGTGCTACGGGTATTTCTCACTTTTCCCGGCCTTCTCTTTCAGAATTCCGGCGTTTACGTAAACGCGCTGCCTGTAACCGCCCACATAACTCCGTACATCGCTCATTAGACTGGACATTCCGGCCTGCTACCGATTTTGTTCCGCGCCGCCGCTGTAACCGGTACTTTTCCGGTTGTAACCGTCCTGTGGACGTGAAGGCTGGATTTGGTTCCCACCATCCCTCTCTTTGGCTCCCCGGCTCCGATATAAGTCTGGATGCCCCTGCATATCAATCATATTCCGGGTTCGTTCGTCACCGCTCGCTCTCCGGAAGCGTGCCTGTTTACGTAAACACGCGCCCGCGCCCTGGCACCGCAGAGGAGCGATCCGTGAGCGAGTCCCGATCCCGAGTCAAATTCTCAACCCCTTACGCGTCCGTCACATTCCGGGTTCGTTCGACGTCCCCGGGGCGGCAGTTTCTCAGTTTGACGTAGGGGCGGGCCTTGTGACCGCCCGTCTCGAAGCCGTTCCATCACTTGGGCGGCCACAAGGGCCGCCCCCAGGGCCCCGCGCGCCGGGCCAAGGCCGGGGGCAAGCCCCAGACGTAGGATCGATCGACCGAGCAGCCGTACCCGCCGCGCCCGCGTATCGTTCCTCTCACACCGGGCGTCGCGCAGAGTGCGCTGATCTCCCCTTTAGTCCCGGGAGTTTAATCCCCAGGTTGAGTCCGGGCGACAAAGACGCCATCAAGGCCGCGCCACCTTCATATAGCACGGGGATGTTCACGCGTCAAGTCATTTGTGCGAAGGATGTTCTTTGCCATCATAGCGTTCAAAAGTAGGCTACATTACGGGCGGTCATACCGGTTCTGCAGCTCCGCCAGATTCATCGCATCGGCGGCCCTCGAATGTTGGCTCGCCGCGAAACTACCGATGTCGGTTTCGCCTGATCGGAGAAATCCGATGAAGTCCAGACCCGAGTATTTGCACGTTTGGTAGACACTCAAGAGGATGAGGCATTCTTCAATTCCTTTCGGCGTCGAGAGACCTTCGATCGCACGGCGGAGCCTCGCAAACGCCTTGATTGCGTGTTCGGCAGGCTTGCGTGAGACTTCGAAGAAATGCCGCAGACGCGGGTAGTGTCTCAGTTTGAGGTGGCACGGGCATCCTGCCCGTGTTATTTCATGGCCAAGATGGCCATGCCACTTCAAACTGAGACACTACCCAGACGCGTGCATGCTTGCCGCGCCATCCGGGCCGTGGTAACTTAAGCTGATGCGTTCAGGACTAGCAAGGCGCTGCCAGATGGAGCTTGAAGCAAGGGGAGGTCTTCAACGTGACTTATAGAGGTACCGTTTCCAAAGGTGTTGTTATGCTGCCCTCGGAGGCGGAGCTGCCTGACGGTGCCGAAGTGCTCGTGGAGCCGATCGAGGGTGCTTTTGAGCCTGTCGGCAAGAAGCTCCTGGCGCTGGCCGGTATTCTGAAAGACCTGCCCGAGGACTTTGCCCAAAACCACGATCATTACGTCCACGGAGCTCCGAAGCGCAGCATTCCGTGAAGCCCGTCTTTGCCGATTCCGTTTATTTCTTCGCCCTTCTCAACGCACGCGATCGAATACACGAGCGTGCCAAGCATTACGCCGCTCAAGCCACCCTCCCCATTCTCACGACAGCTTGGGTTCTGACCGAAGTGGCGGACGGGCTCTGCGACCGCGCGTCGCGACACGCGGTTGTGCGCCTCTGGCAGACTCTGCAGAGCGCTTCCGACGCCGAAATCGTACTGCCCTCACCCGAACTCTTCCATCGAGGCTTCGAGCGGTATCGTCTGCGGCCGGATAAAGACTGGTCGTTGACGGATTGTTTCTCATTTGTGGTGATGGAAGAGCGCGGTCTCACGGAGGCCCTCACTGCCGACCGCCACTTCCAGCAGGCCGGATTTGCGACGCTCCTCGGCTAGGGCTGCATCACCGAACCCGCGCTTCCCTCAGAATTCGGAGTGGCCACGACCTACAGGGCGATGTCGTCGCCACCCCGGGGTCACGTGTCAAGTCATTTGTGCAAAGGAGGTTCGTTGCCATCATAGCGTTCAAAGGTAGGCTACATCAGGGCTGTTACCCAGAAGGGCCAGGTTGTCGGGCCCTTTCGAGTAAACACGGCCGGCCGGCGTTAGCAGCGTGGCTGATTCAGATCGACTCCGCGTGGCTTACATTGGGATACCCTGGCTCGGGCTATCGGTCTCTTTATTCCAATTCAGGGTCTGTCTCCTATGTTTGCGCACTAAGGTCGTTGTCGACCCATCCAGCACCGGGGTGGATGTACAGCTCGTGCACGTGCCCATCGACACTGAGGAAGTTGACGTGCTGGCTGCTGTCACTACCCCAATAGCCATCAAGCGCGCTGCCCGCGGCTGCGGGAGTACCCCCAGCCATAGCGGTGAGGTCGTTGTCGACCCATCCGGCGCCAGGGTGGATGTACAGCTCGTGCACATGCCCGTTGATGTCTATGAAGTTGACGTGCTGGCTGTTGTCGCTGCCCCAGTAGCCATCGAGCGCGCTACCCGGCGCTGCGGGAGTGCCTCTAGCCATCGCGGTGAGATCGTTGTCGACCCATCCGGCGCCCGGATGAATGTACAGCTCGTGAACATGCCCGTTGATGTCGGTGAAGTTCACGTGCTGGCTGTTGTCGCTACCCCAGTAGCCATCGAGCGCACTGCCCGTGGCGACACTGTGGAATCGCCCACGGGGATTCGAACGGGGTACGGCTGCGGGAGTGCCTCTGGCAAAAGCGGTAAGGTCGTTGTCGACCCATCCGGCGCCCGGATGAATGTACAGCTCGTGCACATGCCCATCGACGCTCATGAAGTTCACGTGCTGGCTGTTGTCGCTACCCCAGTAGCCATCAAGCTCACTGCCCGACTCTGCGGGAGTGCCCCCGGCGAAAGCGGTAAGGTCGTTGTCAACCCATCCGGCGCCGGGGTGGATGTACAGCTCATGCACGTGCCCGTCGGCGCTGATAAAGTTCACGTGCTGGCTGTTGTCGCTGCCCCAGTAGCCATCGAGTGCGCTGCCCGGCACCGGGAGAGCGCCATTGGACATGGCCGTGAGGTCGTTATCGACCCATCCGGCGCCAGGGTGGATGTACAGCTCGTGCACGTGTCCGTCGGTGCCGATGAAGTTGACGTGCTGGCTGCTGTCGCTGCCCCAGTAGCCGTCGAGCGCACTGCCGGAGATCGCCGGAGTGCCGTTGGCCATAGCCGTCAGGTCATTGTCAACCCACCCGGCACCGGGGTGGATGTACAGCTCGTGCACGTGACCATCGATGCTGATGTAGTTGACGTGCTGGCTGCTGTCACTACCCCAGTAGCCATCAAGTGCACTGCCTGAAGCCGCCGCAGTGCCCTGCCACATAAAGGAAAGAGTCTGGCCGACGGTTGATCCCGGGGAAAGCGTAACCGGGCCGTACACAATGTTCGACCCCTCGCCCGTGCCGACGGAGACTTCGCCGCAGGCCGCACCGGGACCACCATCCTGCACGGACATCGAGCCGGAGGAAACCGTGTAAGCGAGGTAGCCGGCGCCCGAGATGAAGGTCGAGTTCGAAAAATTGCCCGGCCCCACCACATTCACCTCGAAGGCACAAATCGGGTACTGTGTGCCCGGCGGGAACGGGAAATTGGCGCTCGAAACCTGACCCTGCGGACTGGTTACCTGGAAATACGCGTTCACTACGTTTCCATTGGAATCTGTGGTCAATTTGATTGTGAGTGTCGAGCCCCGCGGAATCCGATTGGATGGTGCGGAACCAAACTGCGTGAGGAAGTAGTCGTTCGGGAATACGGGCAGCCAGGGGGTGGTGTTCGGGACAGGCGTATAACCGGGCGGCCAGCTTGAAGGTGCGCCGATCGACCAATACTGAATCTCGTAGTAAAGCTGGCCATTCTCGACGTAAATGATGTACTGCAACCAATTCAGGTTCTGACCTTGACTCAGTTGTCCCGCCGGCGGATAGCAATTCAACTGCAGTGAAAAGCCAACATCCTGGTACGTCACTAAATCCTGCCAGACGAAGAGGCTCACGGACAAGTTTTGGAGATTGGCGCAGCCATTGATCAAAAGAGAGTTGTTGGCGCTGCTCAGGGTCGGCAACGGGACGGAATCCTGGTACCAGTACTCGTCCAGAATCGACCCCGGCTCACCGACGCACCACAGCTCCATACTGTTCGGGATTCGGGAGACAGCGGCGATACCGCCGGTGAGCGAGGCACTGCCGGATGGAGCGAGCTGGAAATGTTGCCAGTCGCCGCCCTCGTACCAGAAGCAATCCTCGATCGACCCGTGCGCTCCTACGTACCACAGCTCCATGCTGTTTGGAATCCGGGAGACGGCGCCGATGCCGCCGGTGAGCGAGGCACTGCCTGGCGGAGCAAGCTGGAAATGTTGCCAGGTGCCGCCGTCGTACCAGTAACAATCCTCGATGGATCCCTGAACTCCCACATACCACACTTCCATGCTGTTCGGAATCCGGGAGACGGCCGCGATGCCGCCCGTCGTTGCCGCGCTTCCTGGCGGAGCGAGCTGGAAATGTTGCCAGGTGCCGCCGTCGTACCAGTAACAATCCTCGATGGATCCCTGAGCTCCCACATACCACACTTCCATGCTGTTCGAGATCCGGGAGACGGCGGCGATGCCGCCCGTCGTTGCCGCGCTTCCTGGCGGAGCGAGTTGGTAGCGCTGCCAGTTGATGCCTTCATACCAAAACGCACCCTGGACCGATCCATCTGCGCCAATCCACCACAGCTCCATGCTATTGGGGATCCGTGAGACGGCAGCGATGCCACCCGTGGGTGACGCGCTTCCCGGTGGAGCGAGCTCAAAAGTTTGCCAGTTACTGCCGTCGTACCAGAAGCGATCTTCGATCGAACCCCGGGCTCCGATGTACCAAAGCTCCATGCTGTTCGGGACTCGGGAGACGGCGGCGATGCCGCCGGTGGGCGAAGCACTTCCTGGTGGAGCGAGTTGGAAATGCTGCCAGTTACTGCCGTCGTACCAGAAGGAATCTTCTATGGATCCCTCAGCTCCGACGTACCACAACTCCATGCTGTTCGGGATCCGAGAGACGGCGGCAACACGAGATGACGTTGCGCAGCTTCCGCCCGCGGCCAAAAGAAACTGATTCCAGCCCATATGACGACCTCGAGTTTAAGGTAACGACCGACCATCTTAACAGGATGATGAAAAACCCGGTTCATGTCATTTTCGAGCGAAGCGAGAAATCTCATAAGTCTTCTCTTTTCAGAGCGAGATTTCTCGCTGCCATGAAAATAGCCGGAGCCATTGCTGAAAATACAGGACTTATCGTCATAAGGCATTTTCATGGGTAGGTGGCGAGCCGAAGGCTCATGGAGTCTTCGCTCGAAATGACATGAACCGCACGCCGTTTTTCATCATGCTGTTAGATTAGAAGCGTGCAGGGGATTTTCGAGGCCGGTAGCGGATCGATAATGGCGTCGGCGTTGCCAAGCACAACTGAGCGAAGCGACACCTCTCCGCCTGCGTGCGGTCAGCGATCGGAACCGCCGATGGATGCGCAGCGATGTGCTCTGACACAAAGATGGGTTCGTTGACTGGCAGTTGGTGCCGCGGTAGAATTTCGCAATGTCTGGGCTCAACAGTTTGATGCCAATTGATGACCGCTAGGCCGCTGCACGGTGGTTTTCCGGGAGGAGGACGTAGTGACACGCAACGTATTTCGGAGGCCTTTGAAAACGCCACGCTCGCACCTCCCGTTTGCGTTCACGCGCTCCTTACTCCTGGTGTCAGTCGTGTTTTTGGTTTCGCGACAAGTTACGGCTGCCCAAAGCTCCGCTAGCCAGAATGTGCTGACGAACCAGGCGGTGGTCGAACTGGTCAGAGCCAAAATTGGCGAGAACGTGATTCTCGACATGATCAAGACCATGCCCACGCGATTTACGCTCACGCCAGACGCGATCATCCAGTTGAAGCGACAGGGAGTCTCCGACAAAGTCCTCCAAGCCATGGTGGCGCGCGCTGCCTCTGCGGCTCCTTCCACTGCGACCCCTCCAGCGACAGCCGTTGAACGTCAGCCCCTTTCTGCGGCCGAACGCCTCGCCACCTCCGAGGCGGTTGGAACGTGGAAGCCGCGCGATCAGAAGGATCCGATGACGGGCAGGGACGTCTACGATGCTCAGCTTGTGGCCAAGGACGACCGGCGGGAACAAGTGGTGGTCAGAGCGACGTGTTCGAGTGACAACGGCAGGAACAACCCCTTCTCTGCCGTTACGGGGACGCGGCTTTCGCCGACCGAGTCGATGAACTTTGAGATCCATTATCTGTCTCGCGCAGGCCAGCAGCTTGCCCGCACCGCCACACCGGTCACCGGTGAGGTGGACAGCGCTCCGGAGATTTTCGGCAATAAGATCGGCACTGACGCCGTTCAGGTGCGAGGGGGCGAGTCCTGTGTCTACGTGCGAATGCGAGTGGGGGATATGCTCTACGGACACGTCGCCGGCGGAGCGTGCGGCAATGACAATGTGCTGCGAATCGCCTTCAATTCCTCCCGGCCCAATGCGGGCGAGATGCTTCCAAACTTTACGAACTCGCACCCGGACAATCCGGGCGTAGATGCCTTCGGAAATTCTCTCATGTCCCTTATTGGCAAGTATGCCGACGCGGAAGTGATCAGCCACCAAGGGTACGATGCCACGCTGAAAGATTTGCTGAACGCGGACACGGTTCTGGTGGAACTTCCCCTGAACGATGGAACGACGAGTGTGGTGTCACTCGCCACCACCGAACCGCCGTTCAGGCAGTTCGCTGCCCGCTGTGCGGCGGATTTTGAGCGAGTTGCCCCGGGTGGCGGCTACCTGGGCGTATCGGTTCACACCCTGACCCCGGAGCTGGCCCGCCAGTCCGGTGTCGCCGCGGAGCGCGGCGCTCTGGTGGAAGCGGTGGACCCCGCCGGACCGGCGGCGCGCTCGGGGCTGAGGGCCGGAGATGTCGTCACGGCTCTCGACGCGCAATTGGTCGACACCTCCGAGGGTTTGACGGCCGCCATCCGTTCGCGGAAGCCCGGCTCTATGGTCCATCTTGGCGTGCTTCACGACGGCAGGCCGATCCAGATCGCGGTGACGTTGGGAGACCGTGCCGAAATGGCTTCTTCCGCGCCCCAGAGCCAGCCGCCTCAGCGGGCGGGCTTATCCGCGCTGGGTCCGGCAAATCCGATGGATGCCACGTCGCGAATCGGCAGGCCTTTCTATCCGGCGCTCCTCAATGGCACGAAGGAAGCTATCGCCGCCGATCTTCCGGCCTCTGTTGAGCGTGCGGCCGCTATGAGCGGTCTTAATCCGCATGATTTCGACAAGGAAATCGCATTGATCCTGGATACCGTGAACGTTTGCGCCCAGATCACGCCTCAAATGGCAGCTACCGTTGCGCAAGGTGACCGCACCGAGGATGTCGCCCGGCTGGGAGATCAATACAAGCGTTGCCAGACAGGCGTCTCCTCGAGTGACGTCCGAACCTGGAACCGGGACACCGAGCGCGGCCTCGTCGCCTCCATCCGCCCCGAGGGTCCCTTGCCAAAATGGCAGTACGGATATGGGTTCCTCGTCACAATCACGATCGTCGGCGATAAATCCCCCGACCTCCCCATCGTCTACGCGAGAGTCACCCGACCTCAATGATGGGCCGGCTGGCGCAGAGCAAAGCACAGCGATTCACTTCGTTGAGAAAATTCCGCTGCTCACCCGAGACCGGCGTATCCGCGGCTCCCGCTCGTGCCGCTCGCGCTCTGATCGCTAAGGGGTCAGCCGATACAACATGCGTGGAAAGGGTATCGTTTCGCGCACATGTTCCAGGCCGCAGATCCAGGCCACGGCGCGCTCGATGCCCATGCCGAAGCCGGCGTGCGGCACGTTGCCGTAGCGGCGCAGATCGAGGTACCACTCGAAGGCTTCGCGGGGCAGTTTATTTTCGTCGATTCGCTTCAAGAGTTCTTCGTAGTCGGCCAGGCGCTCGCCGCCACCCACGATTTCACCGTAACCCTCGGGCGCCAGCACATCCACGCACAGCGCGACATCAGGCCGCGCCGGATCGGTGGCCATGTAGAACGCCTTCACGGCCGAGGGATAGCGGGTGACGATTACCGGCCGGTCAAACTGCTCGCTTAGGATCGTCTCGTCGGTGCCACCGAAGTCGCCGCCCCAATTGATGGCGCTGCCCTTTTCGTTGAGGATATTCACGGCCTCGTCGTAGGTCAGCCGGGGAAAAGGAAGCTTGATGGCTTCGAGTTTGCTGACGTCACGCTCCAGCACTTTGAGCTCGCTCCGCCGCTTTTCGAGTACGCACTGAACGATATAGGCGATCAGCTCTTCCGCTAGCACGCACACGTCTTCCAGGTGCGCGAAGGCGACTTCCGGCTCCACCATCCAGAACTCGGTGAGGTGGCGGCGCGTCTTAGACTTTTCGGCGCGAAACGTGGGCCCGAAGCAATATGTCTTGCCCACGGACATGGCCGCGGCCTCGTTGTAAAGCTGGCCGGATTGGGTGAGATACGCCTTGTCATCGAAGTAGCCTACCTCGAATAACGTGGTAGTACCCTCGCAGGCGGCCGGCGTGAAGATGGGCGTATCCACCAGCGTGAAGCCGCCGTTGTCGAAGAAGTCGCGCGTGGCCTTGATGATCTCGTGCCGTACGCCCAGGATGGCCCGCTGACGCGCGGACCGCAGCCACAGGTGGCGGTGGTCCATCAGAAAGTCGACGCCGTGTTCTTTAGGTGTGATCGGATAAGGGTGTTCGGGCGGTACGCGCTGGAGCACCTCAATGCCGGAAACGTCCAGCTCAAAGCCGCCGTGAGCTCGCTGGTCAGCACGAGCCTTGCCCGTGACTCGTACGGATGATTCCTGCGTGAGGCCTTTGACGCTCTCGAACAGTTCCGGTGGCACGGCCGATTTCACCACCACCCCCTGGATCACACCGGTACCGTCGCGGAATTGCGGGAACAGCAGTTTCCCACTCTCGCGCAGGTTGTAGAGCCAGCCTTGGATCACGACATCCTGGCCAGCGTGAGCTGATATGTTGCGGATTTCAACTACGAGTGGCTCCATGATTTTCCTTTGAACTACGGACGAGTTACACCGGAATGCGAGTAGCGAATAGTGAGTTGTGTTCGACGCCGTCCGTTCGGTAGTGGGTCATTTTGACGTAGGGGCGGCCCTTGTGGCCGCCCAAGTAAGAGACCTACCTCCGAAATGGGCGGCCACAAGGGCCGCCCCTACGTCAAAATGACCCAGCACCCTCCATTGCCACTCGCAACTCGCTATTCGCCAGCGGCCCTTTGTTCCAACTCTTCCAGCTTGCGCGCGACCTCGCAAACCTGCTTCAACTGTGTAGATTTAGGCCCGTGATCCTGCAACTCGAGAAACGCGCACGGGCTCTCACCGCTGCTGCCCTTCGCCGCTGAGAGATCCAGCATCAAACCGGGCCAGTCAATTCCGCCAGGGCCGCCTTCGAAAGGGAGCAAATGGTCGTCCTTCTCACCGTGATTATCGTGAAGGTGAACGGAGGACACTCGCTCCCGCAGAATGCCGAACGCCTCGCGCGCGTTGCCCGCCAGGTGCGCGTGGCCGGCGTCGAAGCAGATCCCGACGTTGCGGAGGTGAGTGTAATCAAGAAATTCCACCAGCCGCGTGGGCGTGTTGATCTCGCCTGGAGCGTTTTCCAGAAGCAGGGTCACTCCGCGCTCTTTGGCAAAGATGCGCAGGTGCTCGAGCGAGGTAAAGGCGGCATCGAAACGGTCGAGACCGTATTCGTCGTTCTCAAGCCCGAGATGCAATACGAGAAAGCGGAAGGGCAGACGCTCTGCAGCCTCGAGGGTCCGCTTGATCTCATCCATGGAGTCGATTTGAAGCCTGCGCTGGGTGTAAGCGACGGAAATGGCGAAGCCCCCTCGGCGGCCCGAGCCTGGCTCCGAATAAGGCGGGGCGTGCAGGGAGTGGAGTGCGATTCCCAGGTCCGAGAACCACTGGGCTACGTCCCGCACGTGGTGAGCGTCACGGTAATTGAGGTGCTCTGGCGCACCGAAGATCTCGATTTGGCGAAAGCCGGCCTCGAAAATCCGGTCCAGCAGGCGCGAACTGAGACGTTCAGCAGTAAAAAGACGTGTTGAGAGCCCGTATTCCATCAGTATCCATCGGCCCGTCCGCCGCCGCGCGGGTCGGAGGCGCCAAAGCGCCAACCGGTCGCCGGGTCAACCGCGATGGCCTCGCAGTCGCCGATGCCCCCCACTTGTTTCACCTTGTAGCCGGCTTCCTGGAGCCGCTCCACCGTGTCTTGTGAAATCGTATTTTCCAGCAGCACCAGGTCCGGCATCCACTGGTTGTGGAAGCGCGGCTCGGTAACAGCCTGCTGAACGTCCATTTTGAAGACGAGCACATTGAGGAGCACTTGCAGCACGGTGTTGATAATGGTGCCGCCGCCGGGCGAGCCCAGCACCAGCCGGAGCTGGGGTTGATTGCCGCCGGCGCCGTCTTCCAGCACGATCGTCGGAGTCATAGAGGATAAGGGACGCTTGCGCGGCGCGATGGCATTAGCCTCGCCCTGAATGAGACCGAACATGTTCGGCGAGCCCGGCTTGGCGGCGAAGTCGTCCATTCCGTCGTTCAGCAAGAAGCCTGCGCCCTCCACCGTGAGGCCGGAGCCGTAACCCGCATTCAGAGTGTAAGTATTTGAAACGGCATTGCCCTCGGCGTCGACCACCGAGTAGTGAGTGGTGGTGCTGGACTCAGCAGGCGTGGGCTGGCCGGCGCGTACGGGCGCGTCCGGCTTTTGGTGCAGAATCTGCTGGCGCAATCCAGCAGCGTAGTCCTTGCTGACCAGGCCCTCCACCGGCACTTGGACGAAGTCGGTGTCGCCCAGGTACTGCGCGCGGTCGGCGTAAGCTCGCCGCATGGCCTCAATCATCGGGTGCATCGAGGCGTAGGAATCCGGCGGGCCCAGGTCCAAAGGCTCGAGGATATTCAGCATTTCGATCAAGCCAACGCCTCCTGAGCTCGGAGGTGGAGCGGTGAGAATCGTGTAACCCCGGAAATGCCCCACCAGCGGTTCTCGGACCTTCGCCCGATATTGGGCGAGATCGGCCAGACTGATGAGGCCGTGGTACTTCTCCATGGTGGCCGCTATCTGGTGGGCGATGGCGCCATGATAAAAGGCGTCAGGACCGTGCAAGGCGATCGCCTCAAGCGTTCGTGCCAATTCGGGCTGCCGGAAGATCTCCCCGGCCTCATAATACTTTCCGTCGCGCAGGAAAATGTGGCGAGATTCGTCAAACTTCGTGAGCTTTTCGCTCTCGCCGCGCAGTCCCTGCGCCAGCGCGTAGCTAACCTCAAAGCCGCTTGAAGCCAGCCGGATGGCCGGCTGCATCACGCGCCGGAGGCCGAGCTTTCCGTATTTCTGCTCGGCCAGCGCCAGGCCTGCCACCGTGCCGGGCACGCCCGAGGCGAGGGCACCGACGAGACTCGCTCCCGGGATGGGATTACCCGAGCTGTCCAAATACATGTTATGCGAGGCGTCGCCCGGCGCTTCCTCGCGGTAGTCGACAAAAGCCGAATCTCCGGATGCGAGCCGCACCAGCATGAACCCGCCCCCGCCGATGTTGCCAGCAAAGGGGTGCGTGACGGCCAATGCGAATCCCACCGCCACGGCGGCATCTACGGCGTTGCCACCGGCCTTGAGAATCTCGACGCCCGCCTCGGTGGCGTTCGGTTCACTGGAGGCAACCATTCCGTGCCGTCTGGCTACGGGCTGCAACCCGTTCGCCGTGGTGCAGACAAGCAGCAGTGCCGCGACAAACGTCGCCGGTGTCAGGCGCGCCGTGTTCAGGACCGGTGAGGTCCGGTCTTTCCGTTGAGTGATCATATCCAGTCGGCAGGCCGAGTTGCGGCCAGTCCGGTCTCTAGCACTCAAGCGTAATGCGGCAAGGGAATCGAACTCCAAATCTAGGTGAAAAGCTGCATAGGGTCAAGTTGGACGAATCCGAATCCGCAATCCTCGCGTGTGCCATCGCCTCACAAAGGGCACCCGAAGGTGAGGCCTGTGCATTCGTCTACCCAACTCGTGGTTAGCATGGTTGGTAAGGTCTCAGCGGGGCACAAGATTACGTAGTATGAGTGTTGCAAGCGCCGCTAGCGGCCGGGGTCTCCAAGAACTGAAGGCACGTTCAGGCGAAAGATTTCGCCGTTCAGCCCTTCAGCGAGCCTAATGGGTCGATTTGAGTGGCCGATAGTACTGGAGGGCGGTATGATGATGATGACAAGTGAGCCTGTCATGAGCAAAGACGCCATGCGAGATTCCCTGGAACGCGCCTGGAGCTGGGCGCGTCAGCACCCCCTTACGGTAACCACCGCAGCGGTGCTGTTGGTTGCGGCGTTGACCCTTCCCCTCACTCGCACGGGCACGCCACCCGCTGCCGATGTCGGCCCCGACGAGACCCCCTTATTCGTATAGCCGGGCGCTGCTCGCCAACATGAATGCCTGGCCAGGCATATCTCTTCCTCGCGCTCCCAAAGGTAATCAGAAATCTGATACCGAGCCCTTTAGTAGGAAGGGCACCAACGTTGCCGTTAGTGCCCCCAGGTAGTCATAAGTGTTGGAATTGCCTCCTACGATATTGCGTACCAATTTGATTGTCAAGTGTTTTTATTGTGTAATTTTGTCAGGCTGCAATCCTCGAGAATCTGATCCAGGAAAGACGCGAGGTGACCTTCTTCAGTATCGAGAGAGGTTTCACGCATCCACCATCGATGCCAATCACTTCAATCGATAGCTCATGAAATGCGCCGCTGAGCCCTAACATCGAGCCGCACATCGAGTTCCTGCACTCCGTTGCTCCCTGTTGTGGCATACTAACCGGACCGCCGGCTTGGCGGCGAGCGCTTTTGAATCTGAACGCTCGGAGGTGCGCCGATGGCTTTCTGCGCGAAATGTGGAGCATCCCTCAACGAAGGGGCCGCTTACTGCGGCGCTTGCGGATCTGCGGTTGGGACAGCCCGCGCCACTGGAAGGGGAACGCGAGTAGAATTCAGGCAGCCAACCGGCGGCACGTCATTTGAAAAACCCATCCCTTCGAACGGCGCTGCGGCACTAGCCTACTTGGTGGGGTTCATCACAGGCATTATTTTCCTGGTGATCGAGCCCTACAAGCGCGACTCGTACGTGCGTTTTCACGCCTTCCAATCCATTTTCCTGAGTGTTGCCTACGTCGCCGCTTTTATGATTTGGGGCGTCATTTCGGGAACTCTCTTCGTGGTGAGCCTGGGCTTTTTGTGGAGCGTGCTCCTGCTCCTCTGGGCGCTGTTGCGGCTGGCCTTCTTTCTGCTCTGGCTCTTCATGATGTACAAGGCTTACAACAATGAGCGCTTTATGCTGCCGTTTATCGGTCCGCTGGCCGCTAAGCAGGCGGGATAGCTGATCCAGCGCCAGCCAACTGAAGCACTTGGGCACACACCTCCTCAGTGGTCACGAGGTGAACGCCCGCCGTCAGCATGTCCTTGATCGCGTCTCTTCCACCCTCCTCAGTAATAGGCCGGATGGCGTCCACGACCAAATCCACGGGCAGCCCCATCTCGCGCAGCGCCAGAGCCGATTCTTTCACGCAATACTCCGTCGCCACCCCAAATACGATGAACCGGCTGGCGCCGAGCGCCGCCAGCACCGCTTCGAAGTTGGGATTGGCCGCCACGGAGTATGCCTGTTTCTCGATTTCGAGAACAATCTGTCGGGTCCGGTCCAGCGCCGGGCGAAAGGCGCCGGCCAGATTTGGAACACGCAGCGCGGACGGCGATTGGGTCGCAGGAATCCGGTGCTGGCCCGGCGTGCCCACCACGCAGTGAGGCGGCCACTCCGAAAAAGAAGGATCATCGGGCGCATGAGCGTCCGCCGAAGAGATCACAGGAATGCCTTGCTCCCGCGCATGTTCCATCAGTCTCTTGAGGTTGGGGATGATCTGCTCGGCTCCAGGGACGTAGAGCGCTCCGCTGGGCGACATAAAATCTACCTGGGTGTCGACGTCGAGGAAGACCACTGGACGGCCTGCGTCTGAATTGGCGTGGGCAGCGAACTCATCGGGCACCTCGGGCGCAGTCACGTACTGCCGGCGAACCTCTTCGCGCAGGCGCTCCAACCTGGCGCTGTAGCCGACAGGGTAACGCGGGCCGTCGTGAAGTGACTTGTAGCGCTCGGGCAACCGTTCGAGGCCGGCTAGCGCGCGCGCCCTAGCCTCCCTGATAGGGTGTGGAGGCTCAAGGCGATGGCCGGCGCGCATCACCGGCTCGAGCAGCGGCGCGCCCTCCGGGTGATCCTCACCGCAGCAGGTAATCAGGTCGTGATGGAAGATCTGACGGCCGTCGCCGTCAGTCCGCGAGAAGCGGAAAATCTGCTTGCGGCCTGGCCAATGCGCTTTCTGCTCGCTGAACTTTGTCTTGTATTCCACCTGGCCGTCGTGCTCGACCTCCACCAGCTTGTAGACCACGCCTAGCGCGGGCACGTCGCGTGAAGTGGCCAGATCCGTGCCGACGCCGAAGGCGTCGATCGGAGCTTTGTTCGCCACCAACTCCTGGATCTTGTACTCATTCAAGTCGCCGCTGGCAAAGATTTTGGTCTCACGCAGGCCATGACGGTCGAGAATTTCGCGCACTCGCCGGCCCTTTTCAAGCAGGTCGCCACTGTCAATGCGGACGCCTGCAAGCGGGCGCCCGAGGGTGGCGGCCGTCTGGGCTCCGGCCAATGTGTCGTAGGTGTCGATGAGCAAGGTCGCGTCCGGGAATGTTTCGAGCAGGGCCAGGAAGCTCTCCCGTTCGCTCGGGTAGGATTGCGTCCAGGAATGGGCGGCCGTTCCCGCCGTGGGCACGCCGTAGAGGTAGCCGGCCAGCACGTTCGAGGTGCCTGCGCAGCCGCCGACGTACGCGGCGCGCGCGGCGCGCACGCCCGCTTGGGGCCCGTGGGCTCGCCGCGTTCCGAACTCCCACACCTTCCGCCCGCCTGCCACGCTCACCACACGCGCGGCTTTGGAAGCGATGAGCGTCTCAAAATTGAGTACCGAGAGCAGGTAGGTTTCAACGATCTGCGCCTCCGCAATGGGCGCCGTGACTTGCAGGATGGGCTCGCCGCCGAAGATCAACGTGCCTTCCGGCACGCCGTGAATGTCACCCGTGAAGCGAAAGTTGCGCAGATAGTTGAAGAACTCGTCTGATACCGTACGGAAACCTGGCAGGCCGCGCAGAAATGCTACGTCATCTTCCGTGAACTGGAGATTTTCAAGATAGCCCAGCCCTGAATCAAGGCCTGCCGCCACCAGGTAAGAGCGCTCCGGGGGTAACTGCCGAACGAACAGCTCGAAGGTGGCGCGCACCGGGACGCGATGCTCAAAGTAGGCCGCCGCCATCGTCAATTCGTAAAGGTCGGTGAGCAGCGCCCGGTTGTTATAAGCTTCGATCATCGGACGGTTGGGATGTCTCCTCTAATGAGACCCATCTTACGCATTTCCACCCGGCTTCATGGACCTCAAAATCAGTATGTTTTTGAGGCAAAGTGAAGTCAACTTGGGCACGGCCTGAGATTTGACGAGAAGCGCATCGGGCGGATAAACTCGACAGTGGGATCGAAAGTGTCATGAAAGTCTTCCTCAGCTACGCAGCGCCCGATCGTGAGTTCGCCCAAAAACTGGCGTCGGATCTTGGCCGGAGGGGCTACAACGTCTGGGATCCCGAAACCGAACTCTTACCTGGCGAGAATTATGGCCTCAAGCTTGGAAAAGCGCTTAAAGATTCCCAAGCCATGATTGTTTTGCTCTCCCCGGATGCGGTGAAATCCGCTTCCGTCACCCGAGAAATTGAGTACGCCATCACCAATCGGAGTTACGAAGGGCGGGTCTTCCCGGTCCTCATCCGGCCCACCGACGGCATCCCTTGGATTCTGCGTAAACTCGGAATCCTGCACACCGACGGCAGAGCCCAAACCGTCAGCAGACGCATCGCGAATGCTCTGAAGCGAGCAGCCTGATCGCTGTCTTATGGCGCCACGAGAGCATACTCTGCCTCGCGAAGTATTTCTCTCACATTCTGCCCGAGACCGCCGGTTTGCTGATAAGGTCGCGACCTTCTTGCGAAGCCATGGTGTCCCTGTTTGGTACAGCAGCACCAATATTGTCGGTGCCCAGCAGTGGCATGATCAGATCGGCGAAGCCCTCAGGCGCTGCGATTGGTTCGTCGTCGTGCTCTCACCAAATTCCGTCAAATCACGTTGGGTCAGGCTCGAACTCGGTTTCGCGTTGAGAGACGCGCGCTATGATAATCGAATCGTTCCGCTCCTGCTAAGACCTTGCGACCAATTGACGTTGTCCTGGACCCTCGGCGGAATTCAGTTCGTGGACTTCAGCACCAGCTTTGAGGGCGGATGCCGGAACTTGCTTCGCGTCTGGGGTCTCAGCTACAAACTGGGCACGGCGAGCCGGCGAAAGAAATAAAGGGCATCCGTGGGCACGTGGCCCAGATCACGCCGCAAGAGCTATTCCCTCAATGCACCTTCACCAACACCGCCCCGTGCTTCGGCACCTCGGCTGAGAACGTGCCTTTGAACTTCCCGAGATCCTTCTTCGCCCACAGGTCTCGAATGTCTGCGGGCTTGAACACACCGATATCCTTAAGGGTCAAAGTCATTCGCTCGGTATCTTCGCCGCTGTTCATCAACAGCACGGCGGTGGAGCCGTCGGAGAGCGGCTTGGCCAGAATCTCGTAAGGGCCGTCATGCGAAACCCAGTGGCCCTGAACGCCCTTCGGATCTTGATCGACGGCGATTGCTTCGGAGTTTGTCAATATGGCCGAAGTCTCGGGCGTCATTTTGGCGAGGTCGTTGCCGGCCAGCAGCGGCGCGGCCAGAATGCACCACAAACTCATGTGGGTAATGTATTCGTCGTGGCTCATGTGGCCATTGCCGACCTCGAGCATGTCCGGATCATTCCAGTGGCCGGGTCCGGCATACTTCTCAATGCCGTCCTCGGAGTGAGCGTTAAAGTACATGCTCTGGTAATTGTCCGAGATGTCGTCGGTGGTGCGCCAAAGATTGCCGCCCACGGATGCGCCCCAGTGCCATACAGCCTTCAGCCCGTATTGGCACATGCTGAAGACGATTGGCCTGCCCGTTTTCACCAGAGCGTCGTGCATTTTCTTGTAAACCGCCGAGATCTCTTCGGGCTTGTAAACGCGGGAGGCGCTGCACCAGTCATACTTCAGATAGTCGATGTCCCACGCCGCATACTGCATGGCATCCTGTTCCTCGTGCTTGTAACTGCCGGCGTATCCGGCGCAGGTCTTGGGACCCGGCGAAGAATAGATGCCTATCTTCAAGCCCTTGCTGTGAACATAGGCAGCGAGCGCCTTCATGTCCGGAAACTTGGAATTAGGATGGATCACTCCCTGAGCGTCGCGCTCGCCCTGCCAGCAATCGTCGATGTTCACATAGACGTAGCCGGCGTCCTTCATGCCATTGGAGGCAATGGCGTCGGCGGCCGCCCGCACCACCGCGTCGCTTACCTTGCAGGCAAAATGGTTCCAACTATTCCAGCCCATCGGCGGCGTGGCAGGCACTGTTTGAGCGCGCGCCGGCAGGTTCAGCCCACAGGCTAAAATCAGTAGCCCGATACTGCACCGCAGCCCTTCGGCGGTCTTCGTCTTGATCAGCATCTCTGCCCTCCCTCAATGCTCACATTCGCGCAGGGAAGTCTACTCTGCGTGGTTCGCAGATTGCAACCGGAGTTGATCTTGATCCGGCTCTTACCACTGACATTTTGGGGAATTATCGAGGTCGAGATCACTGCGGGGCTCCAAACTCCTCGTCGACAATGTCGGTGAGGATGCTGGAAAGCTCGCGGCCGATTTCGCCTTCCGCTGCCTGGCTGAACTTCAGCCGTTTGTCGAACGGCTCAAGGAGATGAACGACAACATCGCCGTGCTGCCGGGAGATCTCCACGACGACTGCCTGAGGCCTGGCGTCGAGCTCCCGATGCAGGACTTTTCTGACGATTGTGTCGAGCGGTTGCGGAAGCACTCCCAAAATGTTTACGGACACCGTTGCCTCCAGGATGCGCGGTAACTCGATAACAGCACGGAACGCTGTTCTCGCTCAGAATGTCGAGCCGCTCTTGTTCGGTGCTGCAATCCCACCCTTCTCCTACGTTTTCAGCACTGCGGTTGCCGGGCGCCGCCAGAGCAAGTAGGCCTTGATAAACGGGTCGATGTCACCGTCCAGCACCCGGTCCGTATCGCCGATCTCAAGCTTGGTGCGGTGATCCTTGATGAGGCGGTAGGGGTGCAGGACGTATGACCGCACCTGGCTACCGAAGTCGATATCCGCCTTGGAGGCTTCGAGCTTTTCGGTTTCCGCGCGCTTCTTCTCCAACTCGAGCTCGTAAAGCTTCGAACGTAACATCTTCATGGCCATGTCCCGGTTGCGATGCTGGGAGCGCTCGTTCTGGCACTGCGCAACCGTGCCCGTGGCAATGTGGATCACACGCACGGCTGAATCCGTGGTATTGACGTGCTGGCCGCCGGCTCCGGTGGAACGGTAAGTCTCCACGCGCAGCTCATCGGGTCTAATATCAATCGTTATGCTCTCATCGATCTCCGGACTCACGAAAACAGATGCAAAGGATGTATGTCGCCTGGCGGCGGAGTCGAAAGGTGAAATTCGCACGAGGCGGTGCACGCCAATCTCGGAGGCCAGCAGACCGTAAGCATACTCACCCGCCGCGGTGAAGGTGGCGGATTTCAATCCCGCCTCTTCACCGGCTTGGAAGTCCATGAGAGTGAATTTAAAACCGCGCCGCTCACACCAGCGGCGGTACATGCGGAGCAGCATCTCGGCCCAGTCCTGGGACTCGGTGCCGCCGGCGCCCGGATGAAGGGTCACGATGGCGTTCAGCCGGTCATTTTCGCCGCTCAGGAGGGACGCCGTCTCCATGCGGTCAAGGTCTTCGCTGAGACGTGAGATCTCGGTTTCGAGCTCCGGCTCAACCTTCTCGCCTTCGCGCGCCAGTTCGAAATAGGCGTCAATGTCAGAGAGGTGCTGGGCGAGCCGCTCGTCCTTTTCGATTGTTTCTTCGAGGCGTTTACGCTTGGCTAGAAGCTGCTGGGCGGCTTCAGGGTTCTGCCAGAAATCGGGCCGGGCGATCTCGGGATTGGACGCTTCGAGCTCACGGCGGCGGGCGGGGGCGTCAAAGAAAACTCCGCAGTTCGTCGGTGCGCTGCCGGAGGCCTACAAACTCTCGTTCCAGTTCTTCGATCACGGTATCTCCAGTTTTTGGATTCCCGCCTGCGCGGGAATGGCGTCAGAAGCAACCAATTGTTTTTGCCTACTGCTTACTGCTTACTGCCTACTGCCTACTGCCTACGCTACTCCCTTCTGCCGGCCGCCGACTTCCTTCCGCTCGCTCTCACCCTCACCGCCACCGTTATTCCCGATATGGCCAGGCACAAGCCTGCAAACAAGTCTCCCTGGCGGTGGTACGGCGTCTCGGCCGAAAGATAATCGAAATGCACGGCAAGAGCCCCTTGCTGCCCTTCCGGCAGGCTCTCCAGAACACGTCCGTACGGGTCAATCACCGCCGTGATCCCGTCGTTGGTCGCTCGCAGCAGGTACCGGTGATTTTCAATTGCCCGAAGCCGCGCCATCTCCTGGCTCTGGTATCGCGCCGAGGAATTTCCGTACCAGCCGTCGTCCGAAATGTTCACCAGCACGCTCGGACCGGACGGCGTCAGACGGCGCACGAGCTGCGGAAATATCTCCTCGTAGCAGATCGAAAGCCCGATCGAACCCTGCTTCGTGGTTGCCGGCGCATAGTTCGAGCCGGGCGTAAAGTTGCCCGCCTCAGAAGTGATCTTTCCCACCCAGTGATCAAGCCAGGACGGAACGTACTCGCCGAACGGCACCAAATGAATCTTATCATATTGCAGAATCAGGTTTCCCCCCGGCTCCAGCACGTCGGCGCTGTTGAGCGGACGCGCAGTGTCTCCGCCCACAAAGTTCACCGTTCCGAAAATCAGGTAGGCCTGCGCCTCGCGCGCCAGGTTCTCCATCGCCGTGCGGAAGATCGGGTCACGGCCGAAGAAAAAGGGCGCCGAGCTTTCAGACCACACCACCAGCGGCGCGCCGGCTCCGCGAGGCGATTGCCGAAGTTTCGCGAGCGACAGGTCCGTGAGTTGACGAAGCGGCGCCGGATTCTGTTCGGGCGCCCAGTTATCTGCGGCCTCATTGAGCGGCACGTTGGGCTGTACCAGAATCGCGAGCTCATGACCTTGGGCCGGCGCCGGCGGCTTCAGGTGGTAATTGTAAGCGGTCATCCCCACCACCCACAGGACCAGCACCATCGTGGTGCGGCGGCGAAATTGGGGCTCAGCGGTCACCGCTGCGGCGGCGAGCGTACAAGCTCCCAAGGGAAGAAACGATAGCCCGTAGACCCCGGTGACTTGCGAGAACTGCCTCAGGCCCTCCGCCTGAACGGCATAGCCCGCGAGGTTCCAGGGAAAGCCTCCAAAGTAGCCGTAGGTCTCGGCGAGTTCCATCGTGACCCACAGGAACGGTGCCACCATTAGTGCGATCTGGCGGGAGTAGCGAGCGACCCACGCCATGAGCAGCCCGTAAACGCCCCAGTAGCTGGAGTCCACGAGAAAAAACAGGAGCATGACGGCGATGGCCCCGGGGCGCGGCACGTGACCGTAGTTCTCCATAACGAAATCGAACCAGTAGACGCTGAGGGCGAGAAACAGGACACCGGTCAGAGCTCCCAGCCGATAGGCGCGCGCCAGGCGAGGCTCATGGATGAGGGCTAGAAGCAGCGGCAGGGGGGCGATCCAAATCAGGAAGCTTAAATTGAAATTAGGAAAGGAAAGCGCGAATAGCACGCCGGAAAGCGCGGCGGACGCGTATCGGACGCGGACCGAGGCCCAAATGGAGGCGAAATTCTTTCCTTCGCTCGGCGTCACATCTTGCGAACTTGAGCGAGCTGGCCGGACGTCGGGCACGTAGCGATGTAGCCTCGCACAGCGATCGGGCTGGCTGCGTGAACACTCGCCTTCATCAGCGCGACCCTGAGCTTCCGCAGTCCTTACCCTAGGGACGAATGAACGGCTTGAAGCCGGCCGCCGCCAGCTTGCCGCGCGCCTCTTCGGCCTCGGCACGGCTCTTGTAAGGGCCGGTCACCACGCGAAACAGGCTGTCGGTGGCGTGCGCCTGCTGAGGCGTCAAGATTCGCGCCGTGTAGCCGCGCGACTGCAGCACTCCTAACATGTCGTTGGCGTCCTGCTGGTTTGTTAAGGCGGCCACTTGGACCAGCGGTCCGGGCGGCACCTGTCCGGACGGCACCAGGACGGGAGCAGCCGGCGGCGCACTGTGAAGCGCTACCTTCTGGGCGTTAGCGGGTTGTGCCCCTGGGCCCATCACCTGCTGCTCGCGCGGGACTGCTGGCGCTGGACTTTCGGCAGTACCGGAGCCGGCCGGAGTTGCTGCCGCGCTGGACCCTGCCGGCGATCCCGTCGAAGCATTCGGTGGCAACGATGCCGCGGCCGTCCCTTGATCGTTCGAAGCGCTGGCCGCAGGGCTTGCTGCCGCGCCCGAGGTCGCTGCCGGTTCGGGCGGGTTCACCACTGGGGGAGCGTCGGATGATGATGAAGGCACCTGTTCGGTGGCCAGAGTGTTCTGTCCGGAGCGTTCTTGGTGCCCCAGGAAGAATCCGAGTGAAAAAAAGACTGCACACAGCACCACCACTGCAAAGAATGCCGCGAGAAGTTGCCGGCTGGAAACGCCTTCTTGTTCGTCAACCATGCCTTAACTGTGCTCCTACTTAAACCCTTCAGAAAAGTGCCGGTTCCCCCACCACGATACCGTGGCTCGCCTCCGAGAGAGGGTAGGGCAAGCTCCACCCCGCCCTTACACTCGCTGCTACCCTTTGTTTTCCGCCTTCGCGTCAGCCGTCGGGCTCTCCGCGAGCATTTTGCCTGCAAGTCCGGCGAGCAGGTCCATGGGCAGCGGAAAGACAATCGTCGTGTTCTGCTCGGCGCCGATTTCGGTGAGCGTCTGCAGATATCGCAAGGTGATGGTGACGGGCTCTTTGGCAATCAGGGCCGCGGCCTGCGAAAGCTTCGCAGCGGCCTGGTACTCGCCGTCGGCGGCGATGATCTTGGCGCGCCGCTCGCGTTCGGCCTCGGCTTGGCGGGCAATGGCCCGTTGCATGTCCTGGGGCAGATCCACCTGTTTGACCTGCACCTGAGTGATCTTGATGCCCCAGGGCTCGGTGTGCTCGTCGAGGATGGTCTGCAGGCGCGCATTCAACTTCTCGCGCTGTGAGAGCAGATCGTCGAGCTCCACTTCGCCGAGCACCGAGCGCAGGCCAGTCTGGGCGGCCTGCTCCACCGCGTAGCGATAATTCTCAACTTCCACAATCGCCTGGGTGGCGTTGATCACGCGGAAATAAACCACCGCGCTCACCTTCAGGGACACGTTGTCGCGCGTGATGATGTCCTGGGGCGGAATGTCCCAGGTGATGATGCGGAGCGATACTTTGACGATCTTGTCGATAGGCCAGAGAATCAGGATCACGCCCGGACCCTTATCGCGTGACAGCACCCGGCCCAGCCGGAACACCACCGCCCGTTCATACTCGCGCAGGATGTTCAGGCACTTGATGATCCAGATCAGGACAATGAACACCACAACCAGGACGAACGGCGATAAACCCATACCCGTAGTCGTATCCATAGCAGCCCCCTCCTAATTTAGGATTGACGATTGATGATGGCCGATTGCAAAGTACCCGATCGGATCAACCTCCATCGTCAATGCACGCTAGTCCCTCTTGTCCGGTTCCACCGTCAGTTTCAGGCCCTGCACGTTGCGAACCCGGACGCGAGTGCCGCTCGCCACCGGTTCCGCGGCACGGGCCTCCCAAATCTCGCCGTGCACAAAAACTTGTCCTTCGGGCGCGAGATCGGTGCGCGCCACACCGACCTGATCGATCAGACCCTGCTCACCCGTGATCGTCTTATTGCGGCGCGCCAACACGGCAAGCCGGACCAGAATAACGCTGATGATGGCCACCGGAAGAGTGACGCTGAGCGCGGTGCTGAAGTGAATCTGGGCGCCGGGCAAGGGAGATTGCACCAGAATCAAAGCGCCCACCACCATGGCGATAATACCGCCCACCACCAGAACACCGTGTGAGTTCGCCTTCACCTCCAGCCCGAAGAGCACCAGCGCCAGAAGGATGAGCGCCACCCCAGTGTAGTTGATGGGCAGCAAGTGAAAGGCGTAGAGCGCCAGCACGATGGCGAGCGCACCCGCGACTCCGGGCAGCACCATTCCCGGGTGGGTAAACTCAAAGTACAAGCACAGCGCGCCGATAACGCCGAGAATCAGGGCGATATTCGGATCGGCGATGCGAGCCAGAAAGCGCTCTCGGCTGGTCATATCGTAGGCCTGAAGGCGAGCGCCATTGAGATGCAGCACAGCCGTGCCGCCCTCAAACCGGTTGATGGTGCGTCCGTCCAGCGACTTCAGTAAATCGGCCGGCGAGTCGGCGATGAGATCGATAAGGTGATTGTCGAGAGCTTCCTTCTCGGTGAAGGACTTGCTTGACCGCACACCCTCCTCGGCAAGCTGAACGTTTCGCCCGCGCTTGCCGGCGATGGAGCGGATGTAAGCGGCGGCGTCATTCTCGATTTTGGCTTCCATGGTCTTGCCGATGTCGGCGTTCCCCATCATCACGGGATGAGCGGCGCCCGTGTTGGTTCCGGGCGCCATGGCCGCCACTTCGGCTGAGAGCAACACAAAAAAACCTGCCGAGGCGGCGCGGCTGCCGCTGGGATATACGTATGCAATCACGGGCACCTGTGAGCTGATGATCGCGTGAATAATCTCGCGCATGGAGGTGTCGAGACCGCCCGGAGTGCTCAGATCGAGCAGGACGGCAGCGGCGTGTTCGTCATTGGCGGTCTGGATGCCGCGTTGCACGTATTCGGCGGTAACCGGCTCGATGATGTCATCCAGGTTGATTTCGACCACCGTCTGGGACGAGTTCTCGGCCGACAACGCGTGCACCCCGAAGAAGGCCAAAATCAAGACAGCAAGCCCGCTCAAGGCCCGAAAAGGGGTGCACGAGACCTCTGATTTCCAGGCTTGGCGGCCACGACCCGCTAATCTGTGAGACATCTTTGCAAGTCTCGGTTGATCAACAACATTCCGGCTTCGTTCGAAGAGCAGGAGCCAGGAGTCAGAAGTCAGGAGTCAGAATTCCAAGCAAAGAGCGGCGTGTTCCTTCCTTCCCGACGTCCTCACGAACTCGACTTGTGACATATCCTTTTAACTCTAAATCCATCAACAAGATTCCGGCTTCGTTCGAAGAGCAGAAGTCAGGAGTCAGAAGTCAGCAGTCAGAACGCCAAGTTAAGGCTGGCTGGTTCCTTCGCTCCGACCTCCGCGGCGGCTCGATTCTGAAATATTTTTTCAACCTCAAATCCGTCAATAACATTCCGGCTTCGTTCGAAGAGCAGGAGCCACTCCCTACTCCCTAATCGCTACTCCCTGCTCCCCACTCACTGTTCCCCATCTCCTGCTCCCTGCTGTTAGTGCCCTGTCTGGTGCAATCGCCCAACTAATCACTTGGGCCGGTTCTGAATGGCATCCAGGAATCGCTGGGCATCGACGTTGCCCGGATCTATCGCCAGCGCGGCGCGTCCCTGCTCTGCGGCAAGCGTGGATTGATTCATAGAAAGGTACGCTCGCGCCAGCCACAGGTGGGTCACAGCGTTATTGTCAATTTGGAGCGCCAGACTGAACTCGGCTGCCGCTTCCTGATGCCGTCCCTCGGCCTCATAAATCTGTCCCCGCACCAAGTGACATTCGCTGATGTCGGGTAGCAGGGATACTGCTTCATTCAGCTCGCGCTCGGCCTCCGCCAAGCGTCCCTCCGCCAGTAGTTTCTTACCCTGGCTCAGGTGGGTCTCGCCATGCTGCTCCGGGCTCTCCGCCGAGAGCCGAGCTTCCTCCGTATTGTGAAGCATCAAGGCGAGGAGGCCGAAAGCGCGGCCGTCATAGCGCTTTTTCAGCCGCAGTCCAGGTGTAAAGTTTTGGCGAGGGTCAGCGCCACCCTGGTTCGCGTCCAGCCAATGCAGTTCCTGTTGCTCGCCTTCCGAATTATGGAGCTTTTCGAACACCAGCGCCAGCAGCGTATGGACTTCCGGATCGTTGCCATTCTGGCTGACAGCGTTTTGGAGATAAGGAACGGCGTCGCTGTACCTTTTCAAATGCCAAAGGCAAACTGCCGCGTTGAAACTGAAGTCAGCGTCGAGGGGGTCTCCCTGATAGGCGTGCTCGAAGCTGGCCAAGGCATTCTGGTAATCACCGCTCCGCGCTTCAGCCACGCCCAGGTTGTTGGCCACTTCGTTGAGCGGGATTTCCTTCTGTAGGGTGGCGAAGGCGGCCTGAGCCTTGGCGTCGTCGCCCGCGAAGTATTCGTCCACTCCCAGAGTAAACAGGGACTCCCGGTAGTTGGTATCGCCGGGCTTCAGTTTGCCCAGCCAGGCCGCCGAATCCCGGTACTGCTTGTGTTCAAAGTAGTAGCGGCCCAACTGGAAGGCGGCACGATGATCAGACGGGTCTAGCCGCGCGGCTTCTTGAAAGAAGTGTAACCGGCTTGCGTCGTCGGCCGCCAGCAAGCCACGAATGTAATTCTCGAAGGCGTCGAGTCTGACGGGCGGAAAGCTCTTGGCGAAATCCTCTTCGGCGCCCGCCGTGAAGCCTGGGTCATGCGTGGCCAGAAGGCGCCAAGCCAGGCGCGTCTGGACGTCGATCAGGTCCGAGAGAGCGCCCGTGGTCTCGAGACGCGGCGTCAGCTTCAAGTGATGCACTTCCAAAAGCTGGCAGCCGGCGGTTAACTGGTCGCCGGCCACGCGGAAGTCTCCCACCACAGCCCAATCTACTCCGAGCGTCTCCGCCACGCGGTAAATGCTCGCCAATGTCAACGGTGTCTCCGGGGGCACGCCGAGCTGCTCGTAGGCTGCGTTGCGCTCCTGCCTGTCTAGAACGTAGCGCCCGGGGCCCGCCAGCCGCACGGCAAAGACCTCGGCAAAAGCCTCAGAGATCCATCCCAAGTCGGAGTTCGCACTTTGGTTTTCAAACGGGAACACCACGATGGTGCGCGTTTCAGAGGGAGCGGCCCAAAGTCCGGAAGCGATTAAGAGAACGGCGGTGAGCCGAAGCATGCACTTCACGTGGTTTATTATAGCAGTGCTGGTGACGGCGCGGCGGTGTTGAGGGCGGAAGCACGCCCGTGGCCTTGTATTCTCCCGAATCCGGGGTTCTATAACGAAGATTTCGCTTGACAGCGTCCCCCCCCTTTGACTTGCCCAGCACTCGGGCCCCCATTCTCGCATTCAGGAGGAATCATGCGACGTATCCGGCTCGGTCTTCCCTTCGTAGCTCTATCTCTCCTTCTCCCTGCCATCGCCATCACGTTCTATCGCTACGCGGTTGGAACACCAGTTGGCGAAGCCGCACCCGCCAGCGTTGCTACCTTGCCCGCGTCCTACCGCCGTGCGGTTCGGCGACCTGTTGAGCGCGTGCAAGCCTCACCTGCCGGTCGCGCCGCCTCCCACAGCAGCTCGACGAATGTGACCCACACCCAGCACTGCGCACTCTGGCGGGTCGATAACGGATTCCTTTCCACCATCCACCTTAAGAACACCCTGGTGGTGGGCCCGCTCACCGTGACGCCGATCCTATTTATGGCTGATGGCACCGAGTACGATTTGCCGCCCGTGCGGCTGGTCACGGCCGGCAACGACGACCTCCGGGTGAACGACGCGCTGGCTAACGCGCCGCCTGCGATCGCAGCCCACATCTCGGACTACGGCAGTGTGGAGCTGCGCTATCAGTACCCGAGCCCCGGGCATCTGCAGGCGCTGACGGAAATCAGCCAGGCCGCGCTGAGCCTGACGTACGGGACTCCTTTTGAAGGTCCCCCGGATGCCGCCGCGGGAACCGAGACCGTGGAGGGCTTATGGTGGCGCCACACGCCGCAAGTCAACGGTTTCGTGGCCCTCGCCAATACCACGGCCGCAGCCGTGCCGGTTTCTTTGCGCGCCACCGGCTCACTGGGAACGGCGCTGGCGCCGGTGGCCGCCAGCATCCCCGCCCACGCCACGCGGATGTTCGAACTCGATGCGCTCACCCGGGATCTTCCGGAGGAGGAAACCCGGGCGGGCGGATTGCGCCTCCAATACCAAGGGAAGCCGGGCGCCATCGTCGCCGCCGGTGGGCTTATCGGCGAGGGAATTGGCTATTCGGCCAATATTCCTTTCTGGCCTCACGAGCCGGCAGGGAACTCCCCGGCGGCTCCCATAACCTACGCCAGCGTTGGTCTGATGGTGGGCCAGCCCAATCCCATGATGGGGTTCCCCGCCACGCTCAGCTTCACGCCCTATGCGGTGCTGGAAAATACCACCGCTCGGCTCATGACGGTGAAGATGGTGGTGAATTACATGTCGGGAACCAATCCGGTTTCGGTGGCGTTTCCCGGGCAGCGTCTCAATCCGCAGGAGACGCGGCGGCTCGATCTGGCCGCCATGCTCAAGCGGGCGGGCTTGGCCAGCTTGCGGGGCTACGCCAACCTCAGCTTCACCTACACGGGTCATCAGGGCGAGTTGCTGGTGGCGACGGGCAGCGTAGACCCATCGGGCAACTGGGTGTTCCCCGTCGAGCCCCAAGGGGTGGCGCGGAGTTTCGGCAAATCGGTGGGATACTGGACGACGGCGAACGCCATGAGCTCCATGTATACGCTGTGGAATCCGACGAACAAAGCCCAGGATTTCCGGGTGACGCTGTTCTACGGTGACGGCTTGGGCCGCTACATTCTGCCGGTGCATCTGGCCCCGCAGGCTTCCACCATGATTGACGTAGGCATGTTAAAGATGGAGCTAACGCCGGACGCCGGCGGCAACGTCATTCCCGAACTGGAAGAAGAGGGCGGCGTGGAGATTTCCAGCCCCAAGGGCCACGCGCAGTGGATGACGGTGGTGGTGAGCGCCGCCTTCTACAACCCGCACCGGGGCACCTGCACCTGCACCTGCGTTTACTGCAATGGCTACAGCAACCCGGAAGTGGCGGCCAATCCTTTCACCGTGGCGGTAAGTGGCAACACGCAGTTGCACATGCAGATGACCTACTACAGTGGAGAGGTGGACGACTTCACCTCGGCGGCAAACTGGAACAGTAGCGACACCTCGATGGCGACGGTGGGTAATGGGTCGACGGCGGGGCTTACCAAGGGGGTATCGCCCGGCAGCATGTCTATATACGCCGGCTTGATAGGCATTCCCGACTACAACGGCGATTACTGCTCCTCGCACCCACAATGTCCCACCGACAATCCCCAGGGGGTCGCGAGCGGGACTTCGCTCCCGACGGTCTCCATAAGTGGTGGTGCTAACGTGCCGTTACGCACCGGCAGTTCCACCGGGCCGAACTCGATGAATCTCACGGCCAGCGGTAGCCCCTCGGGCGGTACTTACAACTGGACGACCTCGAGTTCAAAGGTCACCCTCGGCGGCGCCACCTCATACACCGTGACCGTAACTGCAGTGGCCAAGAGCAACAGCATCGGGGATGTACCCATTACTGTGACCTACAAGCTCAACGGCCAGTCGGGTACAGCCACGACCAATATCACCGTGGAGCAGCCCACCTCGCTGGCACTACAGAGTGATGACCCGAACGGCACCCACACCTGCGTGAGCGGTACAGGCAACAATACGTGTACACAGAGCTATTTTTCCGGGGGAAGCGGCAGCTACACTAGCTATCTCCGCACCCGAACGTACCACATAATGGACCAGTTCAATCCCCCGCAATGGATTCAGGGGTATGCCCTCCAGATACAGGAGTCTTACACGACACCTACGGGGCAGTGCGCTGGCCCACCGGTGAGCATCGGGGGCGGCTCTGGCGACACCATCGTGGACTGCTTCTACTTTTGCAGTGCAACGTGCCAGGCCAAAGGTAGCTGTAGCGTTTCCTCCACACAGACGGCCACCGTAAACGGCTTCAACGTGGCCACCGAGAGCGTCAACTGGACGTGCTCGGGCGTTACCGTAAGCCCGTAGGAGGTGAAAGGGCATGGGCCTCAAGGGGAAAGCGTTGTGGCTTGGTAGGCTGGCAGGGAGCGTGCTGCTGGTTGGGCTGATGCCCGGATTCGCCGGGCTATGGTCAGCCCAGGCTCGAGCCCGAGCTTCATGGAGCAGGTCCGTCGCTGGCACTCAAGCGCAGATACTGAGGGTCCCGGTGAGATCCTTCACGGTCGAGAATGCGAACATGGCCGAGGCGCTGCTAGCCCTTCGCAGTTCAGACGTAGACCACATCATCATCGGATTCGAGCGGATGCCACATCTACCGGGTGAGAAGGGCGGACCCATTTCGGTCGCTCTCACTGGTGGGACGGTCGGGCAGATCGTTCAGCGCCTTTGTGAGGCAGACCCGCGTTACGAATACGAAGTCCTTGAGGGCGCCATGGTTGTGGTTCGCCCTCAGAACGCAACCACCGACCCTAGTGATCTATTAAACCTGGAAATCCAGACTTACACAATTGATGCGAAGGTCGGAGCAGGCGAAGCGATCGAACACGTCTGGGAGGATGCGCCAGAACTGCGGAGTCTGCTGCGGCGCAAACTTGAGGAGCGGGCGAAGAGGACTGGTGAATCCTCTGGGTTTCCGGGCTCTATCATGTCGGGCAACATGCCACCGCCTCGCTTCACCCTTCATCTGCACAACGTGACGGTGCGGCAGATCCTCGACGCCATATCGCTCAAGAGCGTCGACATGTTCCGCCAGGGACCGGATTACGGTCCCAATGGCATGCCCTTGAAGATGGCACCCACGGGATGGGAGTACGACTTTACCGTCGACCCCAACGCCCCTAACGGTCTCGGAGGCTATCCAAAGTGGACGCCCTTTTAAACTGAGCTAGGTAGCGCAGAGTCGCGCTTCTCAGAGACTCTGCGGCTTCTCTTGGTTGGCAGTATAATTACCTCGTGTCGCGCCTACGGCGTCTGGTGCTCTCGGACCGCCACTTTTTCATCACGTGCCGGCTTCTGCCGCCGCGCCGCTTGCTCGCGGGGACGGAGTTTGAATGCCATGCCGGCGTGATCGCAGAACGCCGTGCCAAACACGGTTTTGTGCTCACCGCTTGGCTGTTTCTGCCCGACCACTGGCATGCGATTTTCTTCCCAGCCTCGCCGCTGACCATTGCTCTAGTGATGGAGTCCATCAAGGTAAGCTCCACCGCTCGCATCAACGCTGCCCGGCACGAAAGCGGAAAACTCTGGCAGCCGCGCTTCTTTGACCGGGTCTTGCGGACCGTCAAGGAGTACCGGGAGAAGGTGGATTACATCCATCAAAACCCAGTCCGTGCGGGCTTGGTGAAACGGGCGGAAGACTGGCTGTGGTCGAGCGCGCGGGAATATTCGGGAACCCTGCAGGCGCCGGCGAGTGTCCACCCGAACTTGAGTATCGACCGGATTGTGTTGCCGTCGGACGAACAGACCCGCATTTGAAGAGAAGCCGCAGAGTCTCTGGGAAGCGAGACTCTGCGCTACCTGGCTGGCGGTGGAACCGACGTCAAAAATTTTTCGAGAGCTACGACCGAAGCCTGAATGTCTCTTAGAATCAGTAAAGCTTCAAAAAGTCCCCGCCTAACCCACGATGTTGTTGATACTGCTTGACTTATCTTTGATAACCCACGATACATAAGATATCAAAGGGGTTATCCAACGTTCCGAGCACGGCGAGAAGAACCAGAAGAAAGCAGGCTTCACGGGCCAGACCAGCCAACAGCTCAGTAACCATGGCCGAACCATCCTCGACTTCTGTCGAAGCGAGGTAGCGCAGAGTCGTTTTTCAGACTCTGCGGCACCTCTTCCTGCCGCGATATCCTGGGCTAGTTCCATAGCGTCGGGCCAAGAGAAACCGCAGAGTTTCTGAAGTGCGAAACTCTGCGCTACCTTGCTACCTTGCTGTTCTGTCCTGGCCTTCCACGTCTTCCACATTTTCAACTGTTGACTTTTGAACTTTAACTGTAGACTTCCCTTGTAGTTCCCGTACACAGTTGGCGGAGGGCCGGATTGGAGCGCGCTCCCGGAGACATTACGCTGCTGCTGGCCGAGTTTCGCGCCGGCAATCGCTCCGCTGAATCTCGCTTGTTGCCCTTAGTTTACGATGAGCTGCGCCGGGTGGCACGGCGCTATATGCGTGCCGAACGCCGGGACCACACCCTTCAACCCACGGCTCTGGTGCATGAAGCTTACCTGCGTCTCGCGGGGCAACGTGACGTGGAATGGCAGAACCGCGCGCATTTTTTCGCCGTGGCCGCGCAACTGATGCGGCGCATCCTGGTAGACCATGCTCGCGCGCACAAGGCGGAGAAGCGCGGCGGCAATGAGATCAAAATAGAACTGGGCGAAGGTCTGGCGTTGACTGAGGAAAAGGCCACGGAACTGTTGGCCGTAGACGAAGCGCTCACCCGCCTCGCCGAATGCGACCCGCGCCAGGCGCGCGTGGTGGAATTGCGGTTCTTCGGCGGACTCAGTGAAGAAGAGGCCGCCGAGGTGCTGGGCGTCTCCACCCGTACGGTGAAGCGTGACTGGAGCGTGGCCCGCGCTTGGCTGTTCAAGGAGATTAACCGAAGCGCGTAGGACCCGCAGGACGCGTCTCCTTTAGGGAGGCGTGTGAGGACCGGCTTGGGAGCGAAGCGGGCTTGGCCCTCGACGCCAGCTTTGGGAAGGAAGAGAAAAAAGGACAGCAAGAGAGGGAAGTCAGTAAATAGGACAGGTTGGACGGCTGATGGACGTCGAGCGTTTGGAGCGCGTCAAGGAACTCTTCGAGGCGGCGCTGGAGCGCGACGAGCCTGAACGCTCAGCGTTCCTGGATGAAGCCTGCTCGAACGACCCGGAGTTGCGCCACGAGCTTGACTCCCTGCTCTCTGGCGAAAGGAACGCCGGCGACTTTCTGAAAGAGCCTGTCGCCCACATCCCGCCTGCCGCATTCGCCGACGATCATCCGCCTGCCACGTTCTCTCCCGGCGAAACCGTCTCCGGACGCTTCCAGATACTGCGCTTCATCGGCCGCGGCGGTATGGGCGAAGTGTACGAGGCGCGTGATCTGGAACGCCATGTGCGAGTAGCGCTGAAGACCATCCGCCCCGAGATCGCCTCGAACCCGAAGACAATGGCGCGCTTCAAGAGGGAGATCGACCTGGCCCTGCGCGTTACCCACCACAACGTTTGCCGTGTTTATCACCTGGAACGCCACCGGCCATCCGAAGGCAGCGGCAAGCCCGAAGTTGTCTTTCTTACCATGGAGCTGCTGGAGGGTGAGACGCTCGCCGATCGGCTTCGGCGCCGGGGACGGATGACGTGTGAAGAAGCTCTGCCCCTGATCCGCCAGATGGCCGATGGGGTGGCCGCCGCGCACAAGCAAGGCGTGGTGCACTGCGACTTCAAGCCCGGCAACGTCATGCTGGTGAGCGAAAGGCAGGTGAGCGTCGACCCAAACCAGGAAACAGCGTCCGGTAGCGAGTTGCAAGCCGTTCTTACGGCACCGACGGCCAGTGCTGCGGTTCCTCTGCCGAAACCTACGGTGCGAGCCGTTATAACGGATTTCGGCCTCGCCCGCGCCATGCGCCCGATGATCACGCGCGAAACCATCCAGGAATCTCTCGACTCTGACACCACTGGCCATCTGGTGGGAACGCTTCCTTATATGGCGCCGGAACAACTGGAAGGCCACGCGGCCGTCACAGCCAGTGACGTTTACGCCTTCGGCCTCGTGATGTATGAAATGGTCACGGGCCGCCAGCCGTTTTCCGGTGACACGCCCCTGTCGGCGATTTACAGAAGACTGCAGGCGGCTCCGCCCAAACCCCGCACTCTGGCACCAGGTATCGACGCCGGCTTGCAGTCCGTCATTATGCGCTGCCTGGAGAGGGAGCCTAGGGCGCGGTACGGGGACGCGGGCCAGGTCGTGGATGCCTTAGGGCAGGGTTCCGGCCGCAGTGCGGTTGCGCGCAAGTGGCCTTGGATGGGCGCCGCCCTAATCCTTTTGGCACTTTTGTTAGGAATTCTGCGCTACTTCTACATGAAGCGTGGTGTTCTGCCTCCCAAGGGTGGGAATCTGGTGGTGCTGCCTTTCAGCGCTATCGGAGGTCGGGCTGACGAGCTCGCGTACTGCGAAGGCTTTACTGTCGCCCTGACGACCCAGCTTGCCGAAGTGCCGTCTCTGCCTGTGGTGCCCTATTCCGAGGTTCGCAAGAGCCACGTAAATGACGTCCCGGACGCCCGTGCGGTGCTTGGGGCCACCTTAGTTCTGCTGGCTACGTGGCAGCGCCTGGGTGACACGATTGTTATCACGGTAGCCTTAATGGACACGCGTACCAACCGCCAATTGCGAAGCCAGATCGTGCACGGCAGCGCCACTAATCTCTTCGCTCTGCAGAACCAGGTTGTGGAAGCAGCCGTGGGCCTGCTTGATGTGGAATCGCCGCCAGCGGCAACCATGGGCACAACAGAATCCTCAGCCTATGACTATTACATTAAAGGCCGTGGCTACCTGCAGCAGTTGCAGAAGCCCGAGAGCGTCGAGGCAGCCATCGGTGCCTTTAGGAGTGCAATTCAGACCGATCCCGGCTATGGTTTGGCACATGCTGGCTTGGGCGAGAGTTACTGGTGGAAATTTTTCTACACTCGGGACTCCGGGTTGGTGAACAGGACTCGCGAGGAATGCACCCGCGCCGTCGACTCCGGAAACGGCGGAGCCGAGGCGTATATTTGCTTGGGCATGCTTTATAACGGGACCGGTCAGTTCGAGCAAGCAGTGGATCAGTATCGCCGGGCGATCGAGCTTGAGCCAACGAACGATGACGCTTACGTCGGACTCGCTCAGGCGTACGACGGGTTATACAAAACCGAAGACGCTATAAGGACTTATCGCAAGGCTATTTCTCTCCGGCCGGAACTCATCGCACCTTACAACTGGCTGGGCATGTTCTATGAAAAGCACGGCGACTTCAAAGCTGCTGCTGACCTGTTTAGCCAGGTGACGACGATGTCGCCCCAAAGCTACGTTGGTCATAACAATCTGGGGACCGTGTATTTGTATCAAGGCCTGTATTCGAAAGCTCTGGAGGAATTTCAAAAGTCGCTGGCCATCCGGCCAACGTACTTTGCGTACTCGAATCTCGGTACACTCTACTTTCAACTAAGCCACTTCACCGAAGCTGCAAGAAGCTGTGAGGCGGCCTTAAAGATTAATGATACAGACTATTCCGTCTGGGGCAACCTGGGTGACGCTTACAACTGGGCTCCTGGAGAGCGCGAAAAAGCCCCGGAGGCCTATCGGGAAGCGATTGCACGGGGTACGAAGGCTCTTGCGGTCAATCCCAGAGACTATTCAACGCTCGGCTGGGTCGGTACCTACTATGCCATGTTAGGTGACTTCGGCGCGGCCACGCAGAACATCACCGGGGCTCTAAAGCTTGCCCCCAATGATGCTGAGGTCTTGTTTAATGCGGCTCACATTTACAACCAACTGGGCGACACCTCCCAGGCAATAGAGTGGTTGAAGAAAGCACTGGGAGCAGGCTACGATCCAGGCCTTGTTCGGGACAGCGCTTACTTCAACAATCTCCGCCGGGATTCGCGATTTCAGACACTGTTGCGCGAAAGGCTAACTTCATCAGGAGGGGGGACTTAAGCGTGAAAAAGATGGTTTGGGCCGTGGGGGTGGTCGTTGCAGTAGGGATCATCGTCTTAGCGATAGAAGCGCAGAACAAGAACATCCCAATGTTTGTCGCCGGCTCGGCGTGCACACCGTCCAACACAACAGACCAGATTACCTTGTCCGGCGGCACTTCGCCCAAAGCACACCCTGACCAGGCCTGTGTTTATCCGGGTGATACGATCACTTGGACCGGAGAACAAGGCGTACCATGGCGTCTGCACTTCGACGATGCGATCTTCGAGGCCGTGAACCCAACCCACCCGGGCAATGTGGACATCACAAACGGCGCCTCTGGGAATTTTCAGGTCGGAACCGGAACACTTTTCCAGAATCTCAATAGCGGTGTTTCTTATTCGTACTCCGGCCAGTACGGCAACCACCCCCTGGAGCCTAAGATTATCGTGATGCCGACCGGTTCGTTCAAACAATGCCTTGACAGGGCTCTGTACGTTTTGTTGTCGAAGTTTTTGAAGCGTTAGCGTAGCAAGTGAAAGCGGGGATTCGGGATGCCGCGTACGTCTCGTTCAGGGCTTCGCCGCTCGCTGGAACAACCATGGACACCGAACGCCTCCAATTTCTTCGGGACTCGATCAGCGCCAACCCTGGCGATACCTTTGCGCGTTACGGGCTGGCCATAGAACTTGCACGTGGCGGCCAGCCGGACGAGGCATGGGAGCACTTCCGGTATCTCTTGGAACATCACCCCGACTACGCACCCTCTTACTATCAGGCTGGGATGCTGCTAGCAGACCAAGGCCGGAGCGAGGAAGCGCGCAGGGTGCTAAGTGAGGGCGTACAATTGACGCGGCGGCTGGGCCAAAAGCACGCCGAAAACGAACTCATGGCCGCGCTGGACTCGCTGGATTAGCCAGCTGCTAGGCAGTTGCTGGTTGCGAGTCGTGAGCCTGCAGGTTGTCGGTTTGTCAGCACCGGAGGCAGCTAGTCGTGCCCCCTGACTGGTTTTACTGCGCCGGGAGACAACCGGTCAACCGACTCCGAAAATTGACAATTCATCGCTATCCCCTGACAATTGAACATGCGAGTCGGCGTTCACACATCTATTGCCGGGGCCTTGACCAACGCCGCTCACCGTGCGCACGAAATCGGTTGCGACGCCTTCCAGATCTTTTCGGCGAATCCGCGAGGATGGCATGAGTTACGGCCGTCCACTGCGGCTTGTGCGAAGTTTTGCGAGGCGCGGGCTGGCTACAAGCTTCTGCCTCTCGCCATTCATGCGAATTACCTGATTAATCTGGCAGCAGCCGACCCCGTGGTCCGATTACCTTCGGTGGCTGCTTTTCGGCGCGAACTGCAGCGGGCAATGTCGCTGCGAGCTGAATACGTGGTGTTGCATCCTGGCAGCGCCAAGAATGGGTCGCCCAGTTGGGCGGTGAAAAGGTTTGTGCAATCGCTTTTGACAGCCGCCAAGGGCCTTCAACCGGACGGCCTGACGGTGTTGATCGAAAACACGGCAGGGCAAGGAAGCGCCTTGGGATTCAGGCTCGAAGAGCTGGCGGAGATTCTGGCAGGTGTCCAGGCGGAGGTGCCGGCCGGAGTTTGTATCGACACGGCGCATTTGTTCGCGGCCGGTTACGCGATTCATACGCCGCGCGGCTTGAGCGAGACCGTGCGGCAGCTCGACTCGACCCTCGGCTTGGCAAACGTCCGCCTGATTCACGCGAACGATTCCAAGTCTGCCTTCGCCTCACGCGTTGACCGGCACCAGCACATCGGCGACGGACAAATCGGCGCCGAGGCATTTCGGCGCATCGTCCGGCACCCGAAGCTGCGTGCGATCCCGTTTATCTGCGAGACTCCGAAGGATAAGCCTGACGATGATCGGCGAAATGTGGAGATGATGCGGCTGCTGGCGAGGAGCAGTAGGCAGTAAGCAGAAGGCAGAAGGCAAGAGGCCAGCTGACGGCTGAGAGCTGATCGCTAAAAGCTGACAAACTGACAACTGAGGAACCAACAACCGACAACCGAAAACCGAAGCAATGGATCCCAACTACGACCCCCAACAAATCGAGACGAAGTGGCAGGAGCGGTGGGCGCGCGAAAAGCTGTTCGACGCAGAGCCCGACCCAGAGCGGCGCAAGTACTACGTCCTGGAGATGCTGCCGTATCCCTCGGGCGATATTCACATGGGCCACGTGCGCAATTACTCCATCGGCGACGCGTTGGCGCGCTATTTGCGTATGAAGGGACACAACGTACTTCATCCCATCGGCTGGGATGCTTTCGGTCTGCCGGCCGAGAACGCCGCCATCAAGCTGGGCCGGCACCCTTCCGAATTTACCTTCAGCTATATCGACCGCATGCGCGGCCAATTGCAGAGGTTGGGGTTCAGCTACGACTGGCGGCGCGAAGTTGCCACCTGCGTGCCGGAGTATTACCGGTGGAACCAGTGGTTCTTTCTGAAAATGTATGAGCGCGGCCTCGCCTATCGCAAACAGAGCCGTGTGAACTGGTGCCCCAAGTGCGAAACCGTACTGGCCAATGAGCAAGTGGTGGACGGCTGCTGCTGGCGTCACGAGGACACGCAGGTGGAGGAGCGCGAGCTGGAGCAGTGGTTCCTGAAGGTGACAGCTTACGCCGCGCAGCTTCTGGACGACATGAAGGAGATGGTTCGGTGGCCTGAACGCGTGCTGACCATGCAGCGCAACTGGATTGGGCGCTCCGACGGCGCGGAAGTGGATTTCGCAGTGCCTGAGCTTGGCGAGGCGATGCGCGTCTTCACCACCCGTATCGACACCGTCTATGGATGCACGGCTGTGTTTCTGGCGCCGCAACATCCACTGGTGGAGAAGTTGGTGGCGTGTTCCGAGCACCCGGAGAAGTTGCGGGCAGAGGTGGAGCGATTGAAGAGCTCTGCTGCCCGCGCGCGCATGGAGACCGATTTCGAGAAGCTCGGCGCCGACACCGGCACTACCGCGCGCAATCCTTTCAACGGCGAACCTGTCCCCATTTGGCTCGCCAACTTTGTCTTGATGGAGTACGGTACCGGCGCCGTGATGGCGGTACCGGCGCACGACGAGCGCGACTTCGAGTTCTGCACAACATATGGACTGCCGATCCGCACTGTCATCGAGCCCGTAGGGCCCGGGCTTTCCCCGGCCGCGCACGGCCAGGATGGCCGTGCCACCTTGCAGGGGCTTCCAGCCCGTGAGGGCGGGGCAAGCCCCGCCCCTACGGAAGCATTCACCGAAGACGGCGCGCTGGTGAACTCGGGCGTCTATAGCGGCCTGACGTCCGAAGAAGCCCGCACCCGCATGACGCGTGACGCTGAGGCGGGCGGATTCGGCAAGGGCAAGATTCACTTCCGTCTAAAGGATTGGGGAGTGTCACGCCAGCGCTATTGGGGTACCCCGATCCCCATGATCTATTGCGCCGCGTGTGGAATCGTGCCGGTGCCGGAGAGCGACCTGCCGGTGGTGCTGCCTCGCAACGTCAAGCTTACCGGTGAGGGACGGGCGGCACTGGCCACGGTTCCGGAGTTCGTGAACGTCATGTGCCCGAAATGCGGCGGTCCTGGGCAGCGCGAGACAGACACGATGGACACGTTCGTCGATTCCTCCTGGTATTTCTATCGCTACACCGACCCGAAGATCTCCACCGCGCCTATCGACAAAGACGTGGTGAAGTACTGGTTCCCGGTTGACCAGTACATCGGCGGCATCGAGCACGCCATCCTGCACCTGATCTACATGCGGTTCTGGACCAAAGTGATGCGGGACATCGGCCTGGTGCAATTCTCCGAGCCCGTGGCGCGGCTCTTCACCCAGGGCATGGTGATTAAAGAGGGCGCTAAGATGTCGAAGTCGAAAGGCAACGTGGTGGACCCGGTCGCCATGTGCGCCAAGTACGGCGCCGACACGGTGCGGCTTTACATGCTGTTTGCCGCGCCGCCGGAGCGGGATCTGGATTGGAGCGACCAGGGTATCGAAGGCGCCTCGCGGTTTTTGAACCGTGTTTACCGGCTGGGAGTGCGCTATGCCGAACGCGTCCGTGACGCTGGCTCGTGGCGAAACGGTGGGGCAGATGGTCCGGGCGCGCTGACGCCGCCGGAGCGCGGCTTGCTGCGCAAAGCTCATCAAACGTTGCGTCACGTGACTGAAGACATGGAGGAGCGCTGGCACTTCAACACCGATGTGGCGTTGTGCATGAGTCTCGCCAACCAGGTCGCAGATTCTGAAGGCGCCATCGAAAGTGGCGTGATTCGGGCCGGCGTCCTGAAAGAGGCGCTTGAGATTTTAACTCTGATTCTGGCAGTTTTTGTGCCCCACCTGGCGGACGAGATGTGGGAAGGGCTCGGCCACGAAGGTACCACGTTGCAAGCTGAATGGCCGAATTTTGACCCCGAGCTCGCCGCCGAAGAAGAGCTCGAGATTCCCGTGCAGGTGAACGGCAAACTGCGCGCGCGGGTCCGTGTGGCCGCTTCGGCGGAAGACGATGAAATCCGTCAGCGGGCGCTTGATGAACCGAAGGTCCGCGAGCACCTCAACGGCCTGAAGGTGATGAAAGTGATCGTGGTGCCGAAGAAGCTGGTGAATGTCGTGGCCAAGTAATCGGCCCATTGATTCATTGACTCATTGAGTCAATGAGCCGATGGCTCAATGAATCAATCAATCAATCCATGGAACATTCCTCCCCAATTGTCGTTCTTGATTTCGGTTCCCAGTACACACAACTCATCGCTCGTCGTATTCGAGAGATGCAGGTGTACTCGGTCATCGTCCCGTGTCACATTCCGTTTGACGACTTGGTGCGCATGCATCCGCAGGCGCTGATTCTCTCCGGCGGTCCATCTTCGGTGTACGATCCTTTTTCGCCGACAGCCGATGACCGTATTTTCAGCCTGAACACCCCGGTGCTGGGCATCTGTTACGGCTTGCAATTTATGTCGCACAAGCTGGGCGGGCTAGTCGAGCCGGCCCGTGCGCGCGAATATGGCTTTGCCCAGCTTGAGGTCGTAGCGCCAAGCGACCTGCTCGAAGGGTTGCCCTCGCCGCTGCGCGTCTGGAACAGCCACGGAGACCATGTCGTCTCGGTTCCGCCCGGCTTCAAGGTGACGGGCCGCACTGCGAACGCGATCTCGGTGATCGAAAACGCGGCCCAGCGAGCCTACGCCGTTGAGTTTCATCCTGAAGTGCACCATACAGACCGGGGAGACGAAATTCTTCGCCGCTTTGTGTTCGGAATTGTGGGCGCGAAACCCAACTGGTTTCCACGCTCTTTTGTGGAGGAGTCTGTCGAGCGCATTCGCGAGCAGGTGGGAGCAGGACACGTAGTGTGCGCGCTCTCCGGCGGCGTGGACTCGGCAGTGGCGGCAATCCTGGTGGGCCGCGCGATCGGCGAGCGTCTCACGTGCATCTTTGTCGACAATGGCCTGCTGCGAAAGGACGAATTTGAGGAAGTGCGGACGGCGCTCAAGGAGCAGGGCCATCTCCGGGTGCTTGCTGTGGACGCCTCGGCGCGCTTTCTGTCACGCCTCGAAGGCGTTACCGACCCCGAACAGAAGCGCAAGATTATCGGCGGCGAATTTATCCGGGTATTCGAAGAGGAAGCGCGGAAGCTGGGTGATATCGAGTTCCTGGTGCAAGGCACGCTCTACCCGGACGTCATCGAGTCGGTCTCGGTGCGCGGGCCCGCGGCCACCATCAAGAGTCATCACAATGTCGGCGGGCTGCCTCCTGATCTTAAGTTCAAGCTGATTGAACCGCTACGCGAGCTCTTCAAGGACGAAGTTCGCCGGGTGGGCCGTGAACTTGGGCTGAGTGAAGAGGTGGTTGGCCGCCAGCCCTTTCCGGGTCCGGGCTTGGCCGTGCGGATTCTCGGCGCCGTGACGCCCGAACGATTACGCCTGGTGCGGGAGGCCGATGCCGTAGTTCAGCAGGAAGTCAGGCGCGCGGGATGGTATAACCGGTTGTGGCAGTCGTTTGCCGTACTGCTGCCGGTCTCGAGCGTGGGCGTGATGGGCGACGCGCGCACCTACGCCTCCACCATCGCCGTGCGAGCGGTGGAGTCTGAGGACGGCATGACGGCAGATTGGGCCAAGCTGCCGGCGGAGCTTCTGGAGCGAATTGCCACCCGTATCGTCAACGAAGTAAAAGGAGTGAATCGGGTGGTGCTGGACGTCACCTCGAAGCCCCCGGGGACGATCGAGTGGGAGTAAAAGAAGCAGTAGCTTGTGTTGAGTGGTCAGTGGTTAGAGCATCGGCGCGCTTGCTGGCTTCGGCCGTGTTGACTCGTCATTTACCGCTCGCCACGCTCCCAGGGCTCTGTTCGAGCCGGAGGTGGTCGTTTAAGTCCCAGCAAGAGGGCAGGTTGCCGCCGTAACCTGGCGAATGTAATTCTCGTCTTTAGTTTTGGGGAAGGCGAGCTCATGGAACCTCGATGGAGACTGCTCGGCAGGATGACCCAGAGGCGCAGTGGGTTCAGCGCATTCAGCGCGGCGACGGAGAAGCGTTTGCACCGCTGGTGGAGCGATATCAACGGCGTCTCTTCAGCCTTGTGTACCGGATGGTTGGGCGCCGCGAAGAAGTGGAGGAACTCGTCCAGGAGATCTTCGTCAAGGCGTTCCTGGCAGCCGGTGGCTACAACTTCGAGTCTTCGTTCGGCACCTGGCTCATGCGCATTGCGATCAACCACTGTTACGATCACTTGCGCCGGCGGCGCGCCTCCCGGGTCACCTACTTTTCGGAGATTTCCGAAGAGAGCGAGCACGCGCTGGAAGCTGGCGTGGAGAGCCGGACGACGGCTGGCGAGCGCCTCGAGGCTGATCTCGAGAATCGTGAGCTGGCGGAGAAACTGTTGGAGCGGGCTCCGGCCCAGGATCGTGTAATTCTGAGCCTGAAGGAGCTCGAAGATTTGTCTGTGGAGGAAATTGCCGATTTACTGAAGCTGAAGCCCAGCACGGTAAAGGTCCGCTTGCATCGCGCTCGCAAAAGGATGCTGGCGGATTACCATCATTGGCGGCAAGGGAGGTAGATGATGCGTTGTAGACAGGCACGTCAGTTTGTGCTCGAAGATGGAGGGCGTTCCGCACGGCTGGAGGAGCATCTTTCCGCGTGCCCAGCCTGTGCCATCTACGCTCGGGAGTGGACCAGGCTGCGGTCTGGAATGCGAGGGCTGGCCCTGCAAGCGATACCCGAGCCCAGCCTCGGGTTCGCCAGCCGCGTGGTGCGTAGTCTCCAGGAGGCATCCGGAGCCGAGCGAGCGGGTGAGTTCTTCCTGGAGCGTGTGGGCCGCCGCTTCGTCTATGCGGCGTTGCTGGCGACGCTCCTGTTGTTCGGAGTTCTCGTGGTGCCGCGTTCGAGCCCGGTTCGATCAGCTCCGGTCGCCGTCGCCAACGCTGTGCAGCCTGAGACCATTGCGGCGCAGAACTACCCGATTTATTCGGGCCAGCTCATGGACACCGATTTTGAGTTTGCTCCGCAGTCCGGGAGCCGTTGAAACTGATGAAGCAGCGTGCCTATCTCTATTTCCTCTCGACATTCCTGCTGGGCGCAGTTGCGGGGGCAGTGGGCCTGTTCCTATATGCCTGGTACGGCGGGCACTGGCGCCGTCCGATGGAGCCGCGAGATTTCGTCAAGTACTTGACGCAGGAACTGAAGTTGAATGCCCAGCAGACGAGTCAATTAACCCAGATCCTCACTGAGTCCAGAAAGAAGTACGAAGCCTTGCATTCGCAAGTGCGGCCGCAATTCGAAGCGTTGCGCCAGGAGACGGACAACCAGATTCGGCAGATTCTTAACCCCGACCAGTTGCTGAAATTCGACGAAGTGATCCGGAAGTGGCGGCCGCCTCCGGGCCCGCCGGGGTCGAGGCCGCGCAGGTAGGCTCCACCCGCTCCGCGCGGGTCTGCCAAGTGGATGGGCCTACCAGTACCGCGTGGAAGTGGGCAGGAACTCTACACCCGCGGCCCGTGTGCCGTCGCCCCGCTCACCCGTCCACGCCACACGGCACCTCACGGGGTCAGGTTTGCGGTCACGCGCGATGATTTTCACGGACTGGCCGACTTTGAAGCTCAAACTGGTTTCGATTCCTGCGCCCAGCTCCGAGAGGTCGAAGGTGGTCGGGTTGTAAGCAAAGGTCCCGCCCACGGTTTCTACGATCAGGGTAATGGGCATCTTGGTGTCCGAGCGCGGGCAGCGGCGGCGTTCGATCGACGGTGTTGTGGGAACTGGGTTTGGCAAGTCCTTACCTCCAAAACCGAGTAACCCCCCGGAACCCTCCTCCGGCGGGCAGAAGCAGGCGGCGGGTAGCGGTCGGGCGCAACGCGTCGCGGTGCTAAGAATATAGCCATTGTATTGAGTTGTCAACAATGACTACACTAACTACAAGTGAATAATAGTTCCGGCCGAACTGAGGACCGCATCGAGTGGAGCTTCCGCAGACCACGCATTTCCTCCAACTCGACGGTCAACTGTAAAAGCCTTCATGAGAGCAAGGAAGCGAAGGAATGAGCCTAGCCGAGGCCAAGACGAAATCAACAGCGTGGCGGGCGAGCACTTATAGGCGCTGGCGGGCTGCCGTGAAGCGGGCTGGGCTTTTCCATCCCGGAGACCGCGTGGGTGTTGCCGTTTCAGGCGGCCCGGACTCAATGCTGCTGCTCGACTTTATGAAGGAATACAGCCCAGAAGCTGGCTTGACTTTGGCGGTGCTCCACTTCAACCACCGCCTGAGAGGGGCGGAATCGGATGAGGACGAACGTTTCGTTCGGACCGGCGCGGAGCGGCTGGGAATCGATTTCCTCTGCTCCGGCGCGCCTGTGAAGGAGCTGGCTCGCGAGCGGAAGATGAATATCGAGTCTGTGGCTCGCGAACTACGTTACCGCTTCTTCGGTTCGTTCCTGAGGGAGGGCAAGCTCAACAAGGTCGCCACCGCGCACACCGCCAACGACCAGGCCGAAACGGTACTGCTGCGACTGCTGCGCGGCACAGGGACCAGGGGGCTCGGTGGGATCCGTCTCGTGGTGCAGGTTCCGGGTGGCCAAGTCGTGCGTCCCTTTCTCGGCCTGACGCGGCCTGAGGTGGAGGCCGAAGTAGCAAGGAGGGCGATTGTTTTCCGCACTGATGCTTCGAACCTGGATGCGAGCTTGGCGCGCAACCGCGTCCGGCAGCAGGTGCTGCCTCTGCTCAGCCGCGAATTCAACCCTGGTGTTGTCCGGACGCTCGCGGCCTTCGCTGACCGGGCGCTGGCTGATGAGGCTTTCCTCGACGCGCAGAGCCGGCAGTGCGCAGACGAACTGGTGGTCCAAGCCAGTGGCGCATTAACGATCAATTGCCGGCGTCTGAATGAACTTCCGTCTGCCATCGCCAGGCGGGTGTTGCGCCAGGGGCTGGAACAACTGCGGACCCTCTCGACGGAGTCCCAAGGGGCGCCCCGGCTTTGGGATTCCCGCCCCGCGGTCACCCACGCCGAAATTGAGTCCGTCAGTCACCTCGCGAGTATCGGTCAAAGTGGAAAGCGGTTGCGGCTTGGCGGCGACATTATGGTGCGCCGCGAGTTCGACTTGCTCATCATCGAGAAACCGCAGAATCAGGCGGCTTTTCCTGAGACCCCTCATCGGCATAAATTTGCTTACCCGCTGCAATTGCCTGCCGACGTCGCCGTATCCGAACTGGGCCTGCGCCTGAAGTTCAGGTTGGCCGATATGGGGGGTACCTTAGCCGCGAAAACAGAGTATACTGGTTGGAACGGCGTTTGGCTTGACGCGGGCTGTGTTAGCGCGCGCCTGATCCTGCGGAACTGGCGTCCCGGAGACCGGGTGGGGCCAGCAGCCTCCGCGAGGCCGCTGAAGCTAAAGGAGCTTTTTCAGCGGCGCCGTATTCCGAGTTGGCAACGCCCTTATTGGCCTGTGCTGGAGGCGGCCAACGAGATTATTTGGGCGAAAGGGTTTGAGGCGCAGTTCGAAAGACGGGCGCCAAGCCGTTACCGGTTGCTGGTTTCTGAGGAACCCTACCCCTCGGCCGGTGGCGGCTAAGAGAAGAAGTGAATATCGCACTGTCAACTACGAATCCGACTCTTTTCTCGCCTGCCCAAGCGTGCGGCCGGCCTTCCAGAACATTTGACAGCGGTGGCTGTGGAACGGGTCGACCGCAAGCTGGTGGCTCGCACGTCCGCAGAATAACGAACAAACTGGGAATGTCGCTCGGAATCAATGTGATAGTAATCGGCACTGTAGAACTTAACCGGCAAGGATTGTGACAAAGATAACCAAGAAGGTAACAGTGGTGCAGCCGGCCTGGAGGAACTGTTGGAGTCGTACAAGCGGGCTGGTCGTCTGAGCGGGAGGGCAGGTGGAAGTGGTTTCTGGGGCCGCGACATTCGTCGGCGGGTTGTAACGACCGCTTTTCTGCGGCGTCAAATTACTGAGGTAGGCGCGAGTTTGCGTACGGGTGCGTGCCATGTCCGCGCCTCGCGACTGCATTTCCCTATGGCCCATCAACAGTATGGAGTTCATCCGATCGAGATGGGAGATGCATCAAAGCTATCAGAGCTCCGGCACCATCGCTGTCGGGGTGGGCAGGAGGAAGGGTCGTGAACTCGGCCGTCAAGAACATAATCTTTTGGGTGGTCATGGTGGTAACGGCCCTGTTGCTGTGGGCCGTGGTGCGCCAGAGCACTAGCGAGAAAGTGGCAGAGTACAGCTTCTCGCAGTTCACCAACGAAGTGAACCAAGGCGACGTCAAGGACGTTACTATTGCCGGCACCGATGTCTCAGGGAGCTTGAAGAAAGACAACACCAAGTTCAAAACAACGATACCTGCCAATTATCCCGACCTTTACAAGGCCCTGCTCGACAAAGGCGTCGCCGTCACCATGAAGAGTGACCAGGCCAGTCCGTGGTTGACCTGGATCGGCAACGGACTGTTGCCGATTCTGGTGCTGGTGGGCTTTTGGGTGTTCTTCTTCCGCCAAATGCAGAGCGGGGGCAATAAGGCCCTCTCCTTCGGCAAGAGCCGGGCGCGGCTCCTGTCGAGCCAGCAAAAGAAGGTGACTTTCAAAGATGTCGCTGGCGTGGATGAGGCTAAAGAGGAGCTTCAGGAGATCATCGACTTTTTGCGGGAACCGCAGAAATTCCAGAAACTCGGTGGCCGCATCCCTAAGGGTGTTTTGCTGGTGGGCCCGCCCGGAACGGGCAAGACGATGTTGGCGCGCGCTATCGCTGGCGAGGCCAACGTGCCGTTCTTTTCGATCTCCGGTTCGGACTTTGTCGAGATGTTCGTGGGCGTCGGCGCCTCACGGGTGCGCGATCTCTTCGAGCAAGGCAAGAAAAATGCACCGTGCATCATTTTCATTGATGAAATTGATGCCGTTGGGCGTCACCGGGGCGCTGGCCTCGGGGGCGGGCATGACGAGCGCGAGCAGACGTTGAACGCTCTGCTGGTGGAGATGGACGGCTTCGAATCGAACGAAGGTGTCATCCTCATCGCCGCAACGAACCGGCCTGACGTGCTCGATCCGGCTCTGCTGCGTCCTGGCCGCTTTGACCGGCGGGTGGTGGTGCCGCGTCCGGACGTTGGCGGGCGCGAGGGCATCCTGAAGGTCCATACTAAGAAAATACCGCTCGCGGAAGACGTCGATATTTCGATTCTGGCGCGCGGCACACCGGGCTTTTCAGGCGCCGATCTCGCCAACCTGGTGAACGAATCAGCGCTTCTGGCGGCACGCCAGAATCGCAAGCAAGTAACCATGTGGGATTTCGAAGCGGCCAAAGACAAAGTGCTGATGGGCGCGGAGCGCAAATCGCTGATTCTCTCCGACGAAGAAAAGAAGAACACCGCTTACCACGAAGGCGGACACGCCTTGGTGGCCATGCTGGTGCCGCACGCCGATCCCCTGCACAAAGTCACCATCATTCCGCGCGGCATGGCGTTGGGCGTCACCATGCAGCTTCCTCTCGATGACAGGCATACCTACACGCGTGACCAGCTTGAGTCGCAACTCGCGATCATGATGGGGGGCCGCGTGGCCGAGGAAACCTTCCTCGATCACATCACCACGGGAGCCGGTAATGACATTGAGCAGGCCACCGAACTCGCCCGCCGGATGGTGTGTGAGTGGGGCATGACGGACCTCGGTCCGCTGGCTTACGGAAAGAACCAAGGTGAAATCTTCCTGGGCCGCGACCTCGCCACCTCGCGTGATTTCAGCGAAGACACGGCCATCAAAATCGACCAGGAAGTGAAGAGCCTGGTGATGACGGGTTACCAGCGTGCAAAGGACATCCTCTCCAGGAATCGCGAGGCGCTGGTGCGAATCGCGGATGCACTGCTGGAGCGGGAAGTGCTCGACGCCAATGAGGTGAAGTTGTTGATGGACGGCAAACCGCTGCCCGCAATAGTTCGGCCCGCGCCCCCGAAACCACCCGAGCCCGCGACCACCCAGGTTTTGAAGCCGCAACCCAGCCCGCCCGCGCCCGGCCGCGAACGCCCGCAGCCCGCATAGTCGTGGGCGCAGCCGGATAGCCGGTTTTCGAGCGCCGGTCGCGCTCGGGCCGGAAGGTCTGGCCTACTTCAGTGGACTCGGTGGATCTGAAGAATCCGCGACGTGGTCACGGTGTGATATGTCGGATGCTCAAAGGTGAGGTGCATTCCGCGTCCGATGAATCCCGGCTTGAACCCGGCGAGGCCGGTGCGACTGGACCCCTCGATTTCCACGGTAACGGGCTCCGGACAGATTTGGGGATGACCGGAGATGCGAGCCTGGGTGCGAGCACTCTTCACAATCTTGTACTGGTGATTTTTGGTTTCGACCTCGAGCTCTGCGCCGTCTGCAAGGTCTTCGAGGTAAACGCCGTCTTCGGTGCAGGTCGCCAGGTTTTGTTGTTGTTCGGCTTCGTTCAGGCGCACACAGGTCATGAATAAGAATCTCCTAACTTCAGCATTGGTTTTTCATAGAATGCTATCGCACGTCCGTGTCCAGAGTCTGCGCATAGGATGAACTGCAATCGGATCAATGGGATTCGTTTTAGTCTACGTGCGTGGACGCGCCGGGCCTACTTGCACGGGGCGCAAAAATTGCACGAAGTCAGGTAACAGCGGCATCTTGACGCGCTTGCCGCTCGAACCAGAAGCCGTTGGGGCTCCAAGAGCCATAAGGACGATCTAAGGCTTACTTACGCCTTCGTCAATCTCCACCTTGTTTGGCGGGACGACGCCGGATTCAATTTTTTCACAGCCTATCCTGCAAGAAAGATTAAACTTGACTTGCCATCCTTCCGGTATTTCTTCTAGACTACATAAGCTAAAAGTAATAGCGAACTGGGATGACTCTGGCGACTCGAAGGGTTGAACTTTGGAATCCTCTTATGGCCACAACGTTGCGTAAAGGCCTCACTGCCGGGCGCTAGCGCCAGCTCGGAGCCAGAAGCTCGTGTGTGAAGGAAAAGGCAGTCGGGAGTGACGGAACGACAGCGCAATAGAAGGTGTAGGAAGTTTACAATATCCGGGCCCTATACTGCTCAATCGCTTAACTTGTCGCCGCTCTTCCACTTGTGCTAGGTTGGAACATCCTGAGGTAACACCGGTTACGTTCTCGATTCCTTCGATGTTATTCGAGATTATGAGTGTTATGGCGCGCCACTGAACCCAATGCGGTCTAGACTCTCAAGAAAAAAGAATTCGTATTCGTACGACGGGCGGTTACCTGCTTGGAGAATAACAGCCTTCCAGTATTTGGTGTGCCTCGTCTTCCTAGGTTTACTGGTGGGCTATTGGCGGCTACAGGTAGATCAGCACCAGTACTACGCGCAGGAGGCAGACCGAAACCGCATTCGTAATCTGCCGGTGATCGCCCCGCGTGGCAAGATTCTCGACCGCGAAGGGAGGCTGCTGGTCGACAATATGCCCGCCTTTAGCATCCTCCTGTCGCGCGAGAATGCGCCGGCTCTCACCAGTGGGCGCGTACGCAAGATGGCCGAGGGGGTTGGGCTGAATCCCGACGACGCCGTGCAGCTTGTGGAACGTACGGCTCATCTTCCGCACTACGAGCCCGTCCTATTGAAGCCCTCGGCCTCGATCGAAGACGTGGCTTTTGTGGAATCGCACCGCATGGAGTATCCGGAGCTCGATCTGATTCAAACGCCGCAGCGTTTCTATCTGAAGCATGCGATCGCGGCCTCGATGGTCGGTTACGTGGGCGAGGTTTCTGAGGATGTGATTGCCGAGAGCCACTCGCGCTTCCGCCCCGGAGACGTGGTCGGTAAGAGTGGAATTGAGCGCGAATACAACGATGTACTGGCTGGGCAGGATGGTATGCGCCGGGTGGTGGTGAACAGCCGCGGTCAAGAAGTTGGATCCATGACCACTGTCGACGCGCACCCTGGAAACGACCTGCGCCTCACGATCGATCTTGATCTTCAGATGGCTGCGGAGATGGCTCTCGGTGATCGAGAGGGCGCGGTCGTGGCCCTGGATCCGCGCACGGGGGAAGTGCTGGCCATGGTGAGCCATCCGGATTTTGACCCGAATGACTTTGCTCACCGGATTGACCAGGCCGAATGGAAGCAGCTTACAACAGATCCCTCCAAGCCGCTGCTGAACAAAGCCATCCAAGCCCAGTTGGCGCCGGGCTCCGTCTTTAAGATCGTGACTTCCACGGCCGCACTCGAGACCGGTACCATCACGCCCACCTTCACGATCTTCTGTCCTGGAGAGATCACCATCTACGGACATACTTATCACGATTGGGTATGGAACAAGCATAAATCGCACGGCGACGTTGACCTGCATAAGGCCATCGTTCAGTCCTGCGACGTCTACTTCTACACGCTCGGCAAAATGCTCGGAATCGATAAGCTCGCATATTTTGCCAAGCACCTGGGCCTCGGCGCCCGCACCGGCATTGACCTGCCCAGCGAGGACGCGGGGTTGGTGCCATCGCCCGAATGGGTGGAGCGCGTCTTCAAGCGCAAATGGTGGGCCGGCGAGACCATTTCGGTGGCCACGGGGCAGGGGGCCGTAGAAGCGACGCCCTTGCAACTCGCCGAAATGATCAGCGCCGTAGCCTCAGGTGGACGATTCCACCGTCCCCGCCTGGTCTTTCGGAACGAACTGGAAGCCCTGGGCCGGGAGGCGCCGAGTGAAAGCGAACGCGACTTTCCGCTGAGCGACTCAACGGTGCAGGCGGTGACGCAGGGCATGTGGGGCGTGGTCAACGAAGGCGGCACGGGAGCGAGCGCCCACGTCGCGGGACTCGACATCGCGGGCAAGACTGGTACAGCGCAGGTGGTGAGCGTCAACCTCAAGGAGTCCGCCCATAATGCGGCTTACCGTAACAACGCTTGGTTCGTAGGCTACGCGCCTTTCAACAATCCTGAGATTGTGGTAGCCACTCTGGTGATGCACGGCGAGGAATCCTCGGTGGCGGCTCCCGTTACTCGAGACGTGATCAAAGCATACTTCGGCGAGAAAGCTGCTCGCCCGCCGGAACAAGACCTGGCTCAGACACAGGCTTTGCTAAGAAGACCTCTGCAGTAGGGTATCTTTGCCCAAGCGCTATCTTCCCATTCAATCCTCAAAAATCTCTTTTCCTGCGGGTTCGCGACGAATAGAATCGGGGACTTGATCCGGAGGTGTTCTCATGAGGAAACGCTGTCCTGCGATCTTCATCGCGATGGGATTGTTTGCCGCATTCGTCAGTTTCCATGCGATGCGCGCCGCCGATTCTCAACCGTACGATTCGGGCCTGCTGAAAGGCCTGAAGTGGAGGCTGGTCGGCCCTTTCCGTGGAGGGCGCGTGCTCGCCGTCACCGGCGTGCGCGGCGAACCGAACGTCTTCTACTTTGGCGGCGTGAGCGGCGGCGTGTGGAAGACGAGCGACGGTGGACAAAATTGGCAGCCGCTCGCCGACAAGGAACCGATCGTCTCGATCGGCAGCATCGCGCTATCTGACTCCGACCCGAACGTCGTTTACGTAGGCACAGGCGAGGGCTGTCCCCGCGGAGACATCAGCTACGGCAATGGCATGTGGAAATCGCTTGATGGGGGCAAGACCTGGGTGCACCTCGGGCTCGAAGACACGCAGACGATTCCCAAGGTCATTGTGAATCCCCATAATCCGAATGAAGTTTTTGTGGCCGCTCTCGGCCATGTTTACGGTTCCAATGCCGAACGCGGCGTCTACAAATCAAGCGACGGCGGCAAGACGTGGAAGAAGGTGCTTTATAAGGACGAGAAGACCGGCGCCGTTGACCTCACTTTTGCCGCCTCGAATCCGCACGTGTTGTTTGCCGCAATGTGGCAAATGAGTCGAACGCCCTACGGCCTCACTAGCGGCGGACCGGGGAGCGGCCTGTACAAGTCGACCGATGATGGCGAAACCTGGAAGCAGCTCACGGAGCACGGACTCCCCAAGGGTGTTTGGGGCCGCGTGGGAGTTGCCGTCTCCGGCGCAGACCCTCAACGAGTCTATGCGCTCATCGAAGCGGCGGAAGGTGGTCTTTACCGCTCGGACGACGGCGGCGAAAGCTGGAGCCGCGCTAATCAGGACCATCGCTTCACCCAGCGCGCCTGGTATTTCACCCACGTTTTTGCCGACCCCAAGAATGTCGACACGGTCTACATCCTCAACACCGGAATGTACCGCTCCACGGATGGTGGCAAGACTTTCTCGCCGCTGGGCGCGCCGCACGGCGACCATCATGGCTTGTGGACCGATCCCGACAACCCGGAGCGAATGATCAACGGCAATGACGGCGGAGCGACGGTCTCGCTCGACGGAGGGAAAACCTGGTCCACACAGCAAAACCAGCCTACGGCGCAGTTCTATCACGTGATTGCCGACAATCGCTTTCCTTACTACATCTACGGCGCGCAGCAGGACAATTCCACAGTGGCGATTGCCAGCGAGGGTGAAGACGGCGTCATCGACCGTCCCGATTGGTACCCAGTCGGCGGCGGCGAAAGCGGCTACATCGCGCCTGATCCGGCGGACCCGAACATCGTCTTTGCCGGTTCGTACGACGGCTACATCAGCCGCTACAATCGTCGTACTTGGCAGGAGCAGGATGTTAGTCCTTGGCCCGACAATCCCATGGGTTCGGGAGCAGCCGACCTGAAGTACCGCTTCCAGTGGACGTTTCCCATCGTCATCTCGCCGCATGACCCGAACATAATCTACGCGGGCGCGCAGGTGATCTTCAAGTCTGCGGACGCTGGACAAAGCTGGACGGTGATCAGCCCCGACCTCACACGCAATGACAAATCCAAGCAGGCATCTTCGGGCGGGCCGATCACTCAGGACAACACAAGCGTGGAATACTACGACACCGTGTTCACGATTGCCGAATCGCCTGTTCAGAAGAACCTCATTTGGACCGGTAGTGACGATGGTCTCGTGCATCTCACGCGCGAAGGCGGCCGCAACTGGACCGACGTCACACCGCAAGCCATGCCGGAATGGAGCCTGGTGAGTCTCATCGAGGCTTCCCCACACGACGCGGGCACAGCTTACCTGGCTATTGACCGGCATCGTCTCGACGATCATCGTCCTTACATTTACAAAACGAACGATTACGGCAAAACCTGGTCGAAAATCGTCGAAGGCCTTCCGGACGGCAGCTATGTGCACGCGGTGCGAGAAGATCCCAAGCGCAAGGGCCTCCTCTATGCCGGGACCGAATCGGGCGTGAGCGTCTCCTTTGATGACGGAGAGCACTGGCAGTCGCTGCAGTTGGAAATGCCCTCTGCGCCGGTGCACGACCTGATCGTGAAGAGCGATGACCTCGTGGTGGCAACACACGGCCGGGCCTTCTGGATTCTTGATGATCTTACGCCGCTGCGCCAGTTGACTCCCGAAGTGGCCTCTGCTGACGCCCACCTGTTCACGCCGCGTCCGGCCCTGCGCTCGCACGGCGGCGGCTTTCCCTCGCACGGCGCCGTGGGGCAAAATCCGCCTGGAGGAGCCGTCCTTTACTATACCTTGAAGAACCCGCCCAAGAGCGAAGGCGAAACGTCGGGCAAGCCGACGGCGGGCGCGGCCGAGCAGAGCACCAACACAACTTCGGCGCAAAGCGGCGAAACTGGAAAGCCCGCGGCCGAGAATCAGGTCCAGATTCAGATCCTCGACGGCAAGGGTCACGTGATTCGACAGTATCCGCCGAGGCAGACTGCTGAGAACGAAGGTCCGAGCGAATTTCCGGAGTTTCACAGGCCCAGTCACGCTCCGCCTGCGGAGAAGGGGCTGAACCGGTTCGTCTGGGACCTTCGCTACGAGCCTGCCACCCGAGTGCAGGGAAGCGCCCATTGGGGCGGAAGCGGCGAAGGACCTCAGGCGGTGCCTGGTTCCTATCAAGTGAAACTGACGGTCGAGGGCCGCTCGTACACAGCGCCTCTCGAAGTCAAGCTCGATCCGCGAATCACGCCGTCCCAAGCGGACCTTGAGAAGCAGTTTGATCTGGCGATGAAAATCCGGGACCGGGTGAGCGAGGACCACGACGCCGTCAATCAGATTCGCAGTGTCCGCTCGCAGCTCAACGAGCTGAAGAAGAGGCTGGCCGGCGACAGCCAGGCCAAGAACGTTATCGATGCCGCGAACGCGCTCGACAAGAAAATGACGCCGATTGAGGAGAAGCTGCTTCAGGTCAAGTCGAAGAGTTCGGAAGATCCGCTGAATTACCCCATTCAACTTGATGACAAGCTGGCGGCTCTGGGAAGCGCGGTGCAGAGCGCGGATGCGGCGCCGACGGCGCAAAGCTATACCATTTTCGAGGTGCTGAACAGCGATCTGGACAACGAGCTTGCCGCCTGGCGCCAGATTCGCACCCAGGATCTTGCCGCGCTGAATGAGCTGGCGCGCAAGGGCAACCTGCCCCTAATCGCGGTGCCGGAGCAGCCGCCGGCCGACAGCACCCCGCAGGCCCGGTGACACGCTACCCAGACCGCACGCAAGTGCGAAGGAATCCGTGCGTCCGTCAGATGAAGAGTTCCTCTTCCTGACGAGCGCGCTCCCCGGCGGGCGAGCGGCGTTTACCCAAGAAAAAGTCGAGGCCGCGGCGCAAGCCCGCCAGCAATGCTGACAGTTCGCGAACCGGGACGAGCACGCCGCGCTCGACAGCGTCCACGGCTCGCTGCATCTTCTCGAGCGTTGCGGTCAGCAATTCGTCCGCGTGAACCGCCTGCTCCCGAAACCGGTCCACAAGTTCGGCGGCCACGGCGTCAGTCGACTGAGTGCGCTCGCGAAGAATTGTGCTGATGCCGGCCAGGTTGCCGAGAATGACGCTAACCGGCTCGCGCACGGCTTCGGCGACGGCACGGACTGAGCGTAGGAGAGGGTGAAAATTCTCCTGGACGCCCGCCTCGATTCGAATCACCACCTCGCGGAGCTGGCGCAGGGCCTGGAAGATCGCGAATAGAATTGCCGCCTGGAGCAGCACCGCGACTGCGGTGACGATCACGAAAGCAGTGAGCACTCCGTCATTCGCCATAGAACGTCACGCCGGCCGTGGTTTCGCCTTCTCGTCCTGATAAGCCTGTTTACCGGCTTCGATCGCGGCTGATAGTTGGTCCTTCTGCTGCGTCACCAAATCCTTGGCTTTCTCGACAAGTTCCTCAGCTTGGCGGCGCACCTCGCGCCCCCTCGCCGACACGTAGCCGCGGCCCTCGTCCGCCTTCCGGCCCAGATAATCTCGCGCCTCGTCGCCCGAAGCTGGGGCAAACAGCAGTGCAATGATGGCCCCAATACCCAGACCGGCGAGAAAGCAGCCTACCTTCGATCCAAAGTTGCTATCTTCACTCATGGGTTACCTCCTCACACTAGACCCGTCACAAACTTCGATGAAAACACCCGGCTCTTGGCCGCTACTCGGCGCGAACCGCAAGGTCGGGGTTTTAACCACCCCTTTCCCGGCACGAAAGAATCGAGGTTCTGGTACCTAACCACACGGTCAGTTTACTGGAAACCATAGACATTGCAAGAGAAAAACCGAACCTGTTGATGTACTGGGTACCGAATTCGACAGCGGCTCGGCTCTTAACCTTTCACTTTTAACCGTCAACTGGCGCCTGGCCCGGCTAAACCGGATCAAACGGAATTGAGGTACTCCCGGATGGTCTTGGCCTCGGTCGGCCGAACCACCTGGCTGAGTTCCTCGGCCGAAAGCCCCTTGAGCGCCGTGACGCTGCCAAACTGGCTCAGCAACTTGCGGGCGGTCTTCTCACCCACGCCGGGTATCTTCAGCAACTCCGAGGTGAGTTCACGACCCGAGCGCCGCGCGCGGTGAAAGGTGACCGCGAAGCGGTGCGCTTCGTCGCGGATTTGCTGGACGAGGTGCAGAGCCGGAGAATGGTGGTCCAGCGCAATAGGTTCGTCTTCGTGCCCCAGCACGAACAGAATTTCCTCCTTTTTGGCGATGGCCGCCATCGGCTGATTGATGATGCCGAGACTTTCGAGCGCCTCCGCCGCGGCGTGAAGCTGGCCCAGGCCGCCATCAATGAGGATCACATCCGGCAGCGTCTCTTGCTCCTCCTGCAGTCGCCGGTAGCGGCGGCCGACCACTTCCCGCATGCTGGCGAAATCGTCATTCGCGGGGCTGTTGCGGACGATGAACTTGCGGTAGTCCGACTTCTTCATCTTGCCGGCTTCCCACACCACCATTGAGGCAACCACGTCTGACCCTTGGATGTGGGAGATGTCGAAACACTCGATGCGCTGGGGCGCCCGCTCGAGCTCCAGCGCTTCGGCGAGCTGTTGCGCCATCTCGCGCGCGGGAGGATTCACCATCCGGAAGCGGCGCGTGAAAGAATGAATGGCGTTGCGCGCCACCAGTTCCACCAGCGCGTGCTTGGCGCCGCGCTGCGGCACAGCGATGCTCACCCTCCGGCCGCGCTTTTCCGAAAGCACTTCTTCCAGCAGCTCGCGGTCCTCGAAGTCCACCGGCACGTGGATGCTGTGAGGCAGGTAGGGCTGGTCAAGATAAAGCTGCTTGATGAGCGAGGAGAAAAAGGCGGCGGGCTCGAACGCCTCCACATCCTCCCAGAAGAACTCGCGCCGGTCTGCCACGCGCCCTCCGCGGACGTGGAAGAGATTGACAGCCACCAGTGGCCCTTCCTGGTGAAAGCCGAAGTAGTCTGCGTCATGCCCTTCAGTGGCTTCCATCTTCTGCCGTTCGCGAAGCTGCTCAAGGGTGGTGATCTGGTCGCGATAGCGCGCCGCCTCCTCGTAGCGCTGGTTCTCGGCGGCCGCGGCCATGACCTCGCGCAGGTCGCGTAGGAGCTCATTCACACGCCCCTCCAGCAGCATGCGGACGTGGCGCACGGCCTCGCCATAAGCCTCGTCGGTCGTGAATCCCTCGACGCACGGGCCCACGCACCTCTTGATGTGGTATTCCAGGCACGGGCGCGGATGAAAACGCGTCAGGTCAACTTTGCACGAAGGCACGCGGAACGAGCGATGGATGAAATCCACCACGCGATAGGCAAGATTTGCAGGGAAATAGGGCCCGAAGTAGAGGGAACCGTCCTTGCGTAGCCGCCGCGTGACGTAGACGCGTGGCCATCGCTCGCCCAGGGTCAGCTTGATGTGAGGAAAACTCTTATCATCGCGTAGCAGAATGTTATAGCGCGGCTGGTAGCGCTTGATGAGGTTGTTCTCGAGAGCCAGAGCCTCCTTCTCATTATCCACTAGGATAGTCTCGAGGTCGGAGGCGGCCTCCAGCATGAGGTCGCGTTTTACGTCAGGGGTCCGCGAGTCCTGAAAGTACGAGCGCAGCCGCAAGCGCAAGGATTTCGCCTTGCCCACGTAAATCGCCTTTCCGGTGTCATCTTTGAAGATGTAAACACCCGGCCGCAGCGGCGCCGCCTCTGATTTTTCGCGCAAAGTCATGTGATTGAAAGCCCCACCTCAATTATATCCCGCGGGCGGCAGAGGCTTCGAAGCGTGTGACCGGACTCTGAAGCGCGCCCTTTCAGGGCCTCACTCTTTCCGATGTGATGCGGCCTCCACACCCAGGGCTGCGGACAAGCAGGTTTGGGTGCAGTGGAAAGCGTGCGGAAACGAGGTCGCTTGGGCTTGGCGCTTCGCGTGACGGCAGCTTGTGGGGTTAGGAATCGATTGTTGAGTTCGCAGGTGGGCCAGCGACAGGCTCGGTCAGTCCTTGGCGGTGCGCTCCAAGCCTTTTGGGCAACTGCTCAGGAGACGGCGGCGCGTGCCGCGCTGGGCTTTATGTTCTGATTCATGCAGAAAAAGTTCGTCGGGTCGTACTTTTCTTTCAGCGCTGCGAGGCGTTCGTATTTTTCGCCGTACGCGGCTCGGACGGCGTCTTCCGTAAGGTCACTCAGGTAGTTGATATAGGCGGCCCCGGCCCGATACGGCCCCATCGCATCCCACAGTTCGCGCGTCCAGCGGATGTTTTTCTCGGAGTCTACCGGATCTGTCCAGGCGGCAGTGACGGCGAGGTTGTAACGCCACTGGCGATGCCCGAACGCCGTCGCATCGGCGGGCACGCGGCTGAACGCGCCGTCGCCGTTGTGCTCGATCACGATCACGGTGTGCGGCGACGGAGTCCTAGCATAGAAATCGAGCAGGGTATCGATAGCGTCGTCGCTGAGCGACTTCAGGAAGCTCGATTTCCAGTAAGAATATCGCCCGCGCGGCCACAGGAAGTCGGCCATGCCCTGGGCGGCGCTGTAGGGCATGCGCTGGTAGATGTCGGCGGCAGGCGGACCGAACCCGCGCAGGGGTTGAAGCGCGCGCTCGCCTTCCTCGATCGGGCCCACGTACACTCCGCCCATGGCGGCAATCCCCGGTCGCAACACGTCGGGCAAGGGAAGTTCGGGCGGGGGTGTAAACAGCAAGGCGCCGTTGCTCATCGCTTCGGGCGCCGTCTCTTCGTATTGGCGCCAGAAGCGCAGGGCTTCGCGGCCCTTCAAGAGCGGATGAAGCACGAGGCCGGCGAGCACCGTGCCAGCCGGGTGCGCTTGAAATTCAAAAGAGGTGACAATGCCGAAATTGCCCGCGCCGCCGCGGAGGCCCCAGAACAGGTCCGCATTCTCGGTAGCGCTGGCCCGCAGGAACTCGCCCCCGGCGGTCACGACGTCGGTCGAGAGCAGATTGTCGAGGGCCAGGCCGTGCTTGCGAACCATCCAGCCGAGGCCGCCGCCCAAGGTCAGGCCACCGATGCCCGTCGTGCCAACGTAGCCTCCCGTGGCGGCCAGGCCGAAGGCCTGCAGCTCATGGTTCAGCTCGCCCCAGGTCACGCCCGGTTCCGCGCGCGCCGTGCCCCGGGCAGGGTCGGCGTGAATGCCCTTCATGGCGGATAGATCGATCACCAGCCCGTCGCACAGGCTGATGCCGGCCACGTTGTGGCCGGTCCCCCGGACCGAGACCGGAACGCCGTGCTGGCGCGCAAATTTGACCGCCCCGATCACGTCGGCCACTCCAGCGCAGCGCGCGATCATCGCTGGAGTTTTGTCAATCATAGCGTTGTGAATCCTGCGCGCTTCGTCGTAGCCCGGTTGGCCGGGTAGCAGCAGTTGTCCGCGAAGCGAGCTGCGGAACTCATTCACGGCAGCTTCAGGGATCATAGCTCTCCGATGGCGCCAGGCTTTGAGATAGAAGGGAGCAGTTCCCTATCGGCGTCGCTGGACTAAAGAACGTCATAGCTAATTGCGCATACCCGTCGCTGTCGCCGACGCTCAGTATAACTCACATCCTGCCTCACCCGGCGCCTCTCGCCACCCTGTCTCCCAAGGAAGCAACAACCTCATTTGGGTGTGTCTTTCTCGCGACTTGGCGGGCGGCAAGCTTTCGCGCGCAGTCGAGAATAAAAGCCCGGTCAGACTCGTCCATCTTGCCCATTAGGAGTTTAAGCTGCAGCAGAAACCTCGCGTCGCTGCCTTCGGCGCTGCTCGCTTGGGCGAGTTCTTCAAGAGTCAGTGGAGATTTGCCTCCAGCGGCTACCGGTGCGGGCTGATCCCGGACAGTGCAGAAGAACCGGTACATCGGTATGTCCAGAGCGGCTGCGAAGCGGTGCAAAGTCTCAACCGAGGGAACGGTATGGCCATGTTCCACTCTCGAAATATAACCACGCCGCATTCCCGTGCTTCGTGAGATGTCGCCTTGCGTGATGCCTTTTTGCGTCCGAATTGTACGGATTCTCTGACCGATGGACACGCATCTGACTCCTGTCAAAAGGGGTTCGATTCCAGAGAGCGTCTGGCCTTCCGAAGCCGTGTACGGCTGATTGCGAATGGGCTGCCGTCGCGGCTGAAGAGCGCCGGCCTCAACGAAATGCGTGCTCGCCGCACTCTAGCAGGCTGCGAAGAAGGCGATTTAGAGCCGCGGGCGGGGCGGGGAGCCGGAGTAAAGCCCCGCCCTTCCGAATCTGGCCCCCAAAACTTCCTACCGCAGCCCGCTAGAGTAAGGCGAGCGCCTTTGTAGCTGCTTTCATACTCGGCAACGCGTCTTCCGCCTTTACCGGGCATTGTTGGGCGCGTCCATCGGGCTCCGCTATTCCCGTCGGCCTGGCCTAGCGGCCTCGTAACACCACGAGGCTAATTGCCTGATGTTCCCACGTCATGGGCGGCGCCGCACTCCGCAGTGAATGGCTCGGGGACAATCACCACGAAGTGCACGCCGACCCCATGCAGTAGAGGTGAGTCTTGCACGTCTCTGCGTGCATTTTCGCTTTGATGCCTTTGCAAGTTCGTAGCCAACGGTGAGCGGGGAAAGAGTGGAAAAGAGGATGAGCGGTGCGATTCGTAGCGCGCCCTGCGTTAAGCGGGCTAAGTCACGCATCCGAACGTGCCCGCGAAGGAGCCCGAAACGGCGTACCGGCATGGTGTGCAGTACGCTCCGACCTGCACGTATTGTCTCAAAAGAGGCAGTACTGCCTCAAATGGGACAGTCTGTCTGCCACTCGCGGGTTTCTTGCACAACTGAAACAGCGCCTCCTAGGTCGCCTTTCAGGCCCCGTACGCGCGTTTCGGGGCCCGCCGTACGGTCATCGTGGCGTTGGGCAACACGGTTGCCATAGTGCGCTGCGAAAACGGGTTCGAGCCTCGGAACGGCGAGTCGGTCGAATTGAGGACGTGCGGAAATTCATTGTAGACTTTGGACTGCCGGCAGCTTCTTCGTTCCGAGGGGCCCGAGTGGGGGAAACAGTCTTGCCAAGCACTGCTGCTTCGGACACGGTCGCGGAGATGGGCCAAGGGCGGGTGTACGCCTGGCGTTGGCAAATCGCTCTGGCAGCAGCAGTTGGAACTATCGGAATTTTTCACCACGCGGTGCCCCAAACGTCGGTTCACTGGGTCTACATCTTACAGCGCGCGTACTACGTCCCGATTGTGCTCGCGGGCCTGAAGTGGGGTTGGCGCGGCGGAATGGGGTTCGCTCTGTTGTCGGGGGCCGCTTTTGCAATCGGTCAACCGCCGATCTGGAGCGTCCGCGCTGTAGAGGTGATGGACCAGTGTTTGGAAATCGGAGTGTTCTGTCTCGTCGGGCTGACGGCCGGCGTGCTGACGGACAAGCAAAGAAAGCAGCAACGCGCCCTTCAGATTACGACCGACCAATTGCGCCGGGCCCACCAGGAATTACAGGAGAACTTTGAGAGCATGAAGCGCGCGGATCGCCTGTCAGCTCTGGGTCAACTCTCAGCAGGACTCGCTCACGAAATCCGCAACCCGCTGGCCAGCATTGAAGGCGCCGTAACTGTTTTGCAGCGCGAGAGCCCTTCGGAGGAAAGGCGTCTGGAATTTCTGGACATCATCCACAAGGAAAGCCGGCGCCTCAATCGCTTGCTGAACTCCTTCCTCAACTTTGCGAAACCTCGAGAGCCGGATCTCCAAGAGGTGGAAATCGACGATCTGTTGGAATCAGTGATCAGCCTGGCGCGGCACGCGGACGGAAGCGGCCGACTGGAACTGAGAAAGGAGATCCACTCCGGGACGTCACGGTTGAAGTGCGACCCCGAACAAATGAAGCAAGTTTTCTTGAATCTCGTCATGAACGCAGCCCAGGCGATGCCCCGCGGCGGAACCGTGGTGCTTGCAGCGCGGCGCGAGAAAGGCCGGATCCTCATCGACGTAGAAGACGAAGGACCTGGAATCAGCCGGGATGAGGTCGAGCGGGTCTTCGATCCGTTCTTTACCACCAAGGATGCTGGCACCGGCTTGGGCCTCTCCGTCGCGCACCAGATCGTAAGGCAGCACGGAGGAGGATTGACCATTACGCGAAACTCACCCGCTGGGGCCACGTTCAGGGTTTCGCTTCCCTTGGATAACTGATCATCATGACCAAGAACAGGATTCTCATCGTTGACGACGACTCGAGCCTGCGAAGGGTATTGGAAGTCCAACTCGAGCAGGAAGGGTATGCGGCGGTTTCGGCGGGCTCGGCGCAACAGGCGCTGTCGATGCTGCAGGTGCAAGGTTATGACCTCGTCGTCGCCGACTTGAAGATGCCCGAATGCTCCGGCATCTCGCTTCTCAGACAGATTCGGTCGCAATACCCGGAGACCGTGATCATCATCCTTACAGCGTTCGGCACGGTGGAGACCGCCGTTGAAGCGATGAAAGCCGGCGCGTATGACTACCTCACGAAGCCCGTGCATCCGGACGAGCTGTCCCTGGTGGTTCGCCGTGCTCTCGAGCACTCCCTTCTGGTTAAGGAAGTTCAGGCCTTGCGGGCAAGCCTCAATGAGAAATACGGATTCGACAACATTCTCGGGCGCTCCGACGCTTTGCTGCAGGTTCTCGACACGGCAACCAGGGCCGCACCCACCAACTCGACGATTCTGCTTCGAGGAGAGACGGGGACGGGAAAGGAACTCCTCGCCAAGGCGATTCACTTCAACAGCTCCCGAAAAGGCAAACCCTTCGTCACCATCAATTGCGCGGCGATTCCCAAGGAGCTGCTGGAGTCGGAGCTGTTCGGTCATAAGAAGGGCGCTTTCACCGGCGCGGTCATGGATAAGAAAGGCAAGATCGAAATGGCCGACGCAGGAACGTTGTTCCTGGACGAAATTGGCGACATGCCGCTGGAACTCCAGGTGAAGCTCCTGCGATTGATCCAAGAAGGTGAAATCGAGAAGCTGGGCAGCGAGGGAACTCACAAGGTGGATGTGCGGATTATTGCCGCCACCCACCGGGACCTGCAGGCGATGATTGAGGATGGAACGTTTCGAGAGGATCTTTACTACCGGCTGGCCGTGATTCCTTTGACCGTGCCTCCTCTTCGCGAACGGCCCGAGGACATCCCGGAACTTGTACAGCACTTCTTTTCCGTCAGCAAGCAGACGAACGGACGCCCGGAGCTCACGATGCCTCAAGCCTTGCTCCCCTATTTCACCCAGTATCGCTGGCCGGGGAACATCCGTGAGCTCGAGAATGTGGTGGAACGGGTGGTTGCCTTGGCTCGCGGCGAAGCCATCACGATCCAGGACTTGCCGCCCTTCCTTCGACGGGACCGGGGCGGTCTGGAAAGTGTGGAAATCGATCTCCCGTCGCAGGGAATTAGCTTGGACGGCATCGAGAAGGAACTCATCCTGAAGGCCCTGGAAAAGTGCCACTGGAACCAGACTCATGCCGCCCGTTACCTTGACATCAGCCGTAAGACGCTCATCTATCGCATGGAACGGCACGGCATCCACAAACCGCAAGCCTTTCAAGTGGCTGATGACTGACGGCGCCAGCCTGCCACCCCGCGAATTTATCGAGAATGCATAAGTGGGTGCAGCCCATAAGGGCACGGCTTCAGCCCAATACTGTTCACTTTAGTATTCTGATGCATTGCGCGACCTCAACCCGAACCTTACTCAGTTTCTGGCGCCGACGCGTGGGGAACTTACTCTGTTGTCGCCGCACCCCTCGCGGGCG